>Ga0098074_1000173_pt1 | contig 53910 bp, 57 predicted proteins | sample 32_taG_FD_75064 | JGI IMG/M metagenome (GOLD analysis project Ga0098074, IMG submission 75064) | Marine viral communities from the Gulf of Mexico - 32_GoM_OMZ_CsCl metaG | ecosystem: Environmental > Aquatic > Marine > Oceanic | place: Atlantic Ocean: Gulf of Mexico | collected 2015-07-12 | reverse complement strand
TCATCTCTGTCATACCAAGGTATCAAAACCGTACTGCCATGTCAACCCAACCCCAGAAAAAGCGTCAATCAACTACGTTGGTAGTGGTTGCATGACAAACACTGTACAGGCGTACAGTATTTTCGTAGCGGCGTAGCGTCGCAAGGAGGGCTATCTCGCAAGAGATCCTTGTCAGGATCTCGCGCGAGATGTCGGGAGATGTTTTTCCCGAGACGAAAAAAACCCTCGGAGTTGCCCCCGAGGGTTTGTGCTTAGAAGCAGGAAACGAATAACATCAGAACAAGAATGACTGACATAAACTCAAACTCTGTCCCGGGCATCACAGACATTGAAGTAACGCGACCGAGGCCGATGCGTGAACTTCTTCCGCTTTCTCCTGGAGCTTTGTGAGCGTCTTCCCAAGAATCTGTTCGTACTCCGAAACGAGAGCTTTCAGTTCCAGCGCGTTCGTCTCTTTCGTCTTGAGAGCACGCTTACCCAAGTCTTCCGTCAGGATAGATTCGGACAAGTTCTCCAACTGCTTCTCGACTTCAATCACCAGCGAGTCGCAGACAGCGTCAACTGTCTCGTTGTCAGTTGTAGTCTTCATGCGCCACACACGGTTACTCGGATTTGCCTGCTCGATGACATTGACGATTGATTCCCACTCGTCAGCTTTCGAGTTCGGAATCCAGTAGAACCCACCACGCGGACGGAGCGGGATTCCCGAAAGTCCGTTGCAAGCCTTGACCAGGATTCCTCCCAACTTGGCAGCAGTCACTTGTTGCCGCTCGACACGAAACGCTTCCTCGATGGCATCCATCTTAGGATGATCACACGGGTTGGAGAGAATGCATCCCGAGTAGACAACGCGGAGTTCTTCCTCGTGAACGAGTTTGCGGTTGTTGTTCTCGTCGATAGTTTCTTCCTCGTGGACAACCGCGAAACCGATACCTCCCTTCAAGGGACGAATGATCTTGTTGCGGGTCGGGAAGTTCTGCTGAATCGCACGGCGCAGAGCTTGAGCTACGTTCTGAGTATCCGGAAGCAAATCTTGCCGACCGATAAGATCGAACCCGTCGCGGAGTTTCGAGATGGACGTTCCATCCGTGAGGCTCCAGAAGACTGTGATACCGTTGTACTTTACTGACTTTTCGATGCTCATGATATTTCCTTTGTTGAGCGGGCGCTTGATTGCACCAGCTAACCTCCGGGCAAGAACCCGGAAGTTAGAGGGAGACTCAAGCTTCTCCAGGTGAGAAGGTCGGAAGGAGAAGTATCGCAAGGATAGACAACTCCTGAAAACATGGGTCGTAGCAAGATTGTTCTGCCAGCCATTCTTCCCAATCAGTCATCTTTCACCTCCACGACATCAACCCAGTTGGGACAATAGTGACGAGTCGAGTTCCCGATAAGACACACAATGAGCGGGATACCGTCAAGTTCTGCCTCGCGAGGAAAGTCGAACCATCCGTCAGTCATCACCACGATACAGTCGGGAACTTCCTGGACTGCTCGCTGGAAGAGAGGAGTCATGTTCGTGCCACCGCGCGACTTGATCTCCACGCCTGCAACGTCATGGACGTAACCAGCAAAGTCGACTTTCGTGTCACCTGTCACAACGAATGTCTCGGAAGCTGACATCTGGAGAACTTCCCCAATCTCGCTGAAGCAGTGGTTCAAGTCCTCGTCCGACATCGAGCCAGATGAATCTACCACCAGGGCAGGATTCAGCGTTGGCTCGTAGACCGCAGGAAGAACAATGTCGTCATGGAGTACGGAAGTTCTTTTGTTCGGACGGGCAAAGGTAAACGCGCTTGCTCCGATAGTTCGCTCTTGCGACTCCTTGAGGAGTTGAGCGAAAACTTCCCGCCAGTCGACTTTGGGAGGTTCGAGAATCTCGCCTGCCCACTCAACGAGATCCCCGGGCAAAGAACCCGGGTCGTTCTTCTCTTGCTCTCGAACTTCCCGGGCGCAAGCTTCTTGGATCTCTTCGATGTCTTCTTGCGTGCATCCTGGATTCTCTTCTGAAGGAGGCCCAAGTTCCCAGGATCTCTCTCCCCCGACAGCATCGGCGCTTTCTCCGAATGTCGAGTTTTCTCCGTCTTCCTCTTGTTCTGGAAAGCGGGCGTTCTCATAGTAGTACTCCGTCGTTTGTCCCCAGGGGAGAGGGTATCCTCTCTTGGAAGGGAAGGAAGTTGGGAAGATGCAGTTCTTGGGAAGATTCTTCCGCAGGAACTCCTGACTGTTCAGCGCCATGTCCGCAGCGAGATTTGCGTTCCGGAGGTTGACAGGAGTTCCATCCTTCTCGCGCATCAGACGAAACCGCTCAAAGTGATTTCTCAGAGGATGCTGCACCTCGTGCAAGAGAGAAGCGATGGACTGGAGAGTTGTCTCTTTCTCCGGGCCGATAAGAACCCGTGGGTCAACGTAGACCCGGAAGAACTCATCGACACACCAGGAAGCTCCTGACTTGTCGCGTAGTTCCGGAGAGACAACAAGCTGAGTGGCAAAGATGGCGGAAGCCATCGAGGGATAAACCTCGAAAGCTCCGAGGCGGATAAGTTGCAGCTCCTTGGTGGCCTGCGACATTTGCTGTTCTGTAAGTTCCATTGTTTTTCCTTTGTTAGTACCGCGTGGTGATGGGGTGGGTAGATACTCGAAAGTGCCAGTTGCCTGCGACGCGCTCAATGCGAATCCAGTACTTTGTGAAACAAGAGTAGGTAGTTCCTTTGAAAGTCACACCGATGACAGTTGCCGGGTGGGACGGAAACACCTTCTCGCCTTCTCGCCTGTGGATCCACATTTCTTGAGGCGGGATGGAAGAAGGAGCAAACCCGAACTCGCACAGTTCCCGGAACCACTGGTGATCCCACCAGTGCCGCATCCAGTACTGGGCAGATACGTATTTCGTACCGTCGGGCCGATGGGGAACATCTTGAATGAAGTTGAACGGCTTACTTCTCAGTGCTCCAGTTCGATGCTCCTGTCCCGCAAGGCCAGCAGGCGCTAACCTCTTGCGGAACCATTTATCGACAAAGTCCCCTTGGTTCTCTCGGAAGCCAAACCCATATCGCGACTTGAACGATTCAGCGAGCTTCCGGGACCGCACACTTGAGTCTCGGTAGTTCCGAGAATGTATGAACGTCCGCTCTCCCTTGGGCAACTTCTGGAGAGCTTTCTCCCAGTTGCCCGTGTGGTAGATAGTCCGTCTCCACTCGTCCTTGTTCTTGTCAACTCGATAGGCTCGCTTCTGACGGGCTTCTTCCGCATACATCCGCAACTCTTTCGGGATGAGAGCAAGAACGTTTGAAGGGCTGACTTGCAGGTTTGCTCGTGTCTTCTTGCTGGATACTTCCCGCATAGCTTTCAAGAGCGGAATCGCTTCTGGCCTATCTCGCAGGGTAGACTTGAGCATTGCCTGAATCTGCCCATCTGTCCAACTACAGTAGACACGCCAGGCGCAAAGTACCTCGTAGCATCGACAGCGAAACTCCGGAGCAAGAACCTGGAGCGCTTGCACACGCTCCAGGGAGTTCTCGGAATCTCTCCTATGCTTAGGAAGTGCCAGGCTCCTTTTGCCAGAAGCAGTCTCCATCAAGAACACCGCATGGTGCTCACCGAGACATCGGACTTTCGTCCACACGAGCGGGTAAAACTTGGTAGTCATAAGTCCGTCCCCCTACTGCTTCATGTCGGCAAGAATGGCTTTCAGTCCCATGAGCATTTCGCCGTACTCCATCACGGTCGGATGAAGTCCACGCTTCTTCATGAGCTTTGTGCCGTCTTTCTTCTGGAGCAACTTGCCCAATGTGCGAGCGGGCAGAACTGCCAAGTCACGGTCGTTCGTCTTGGAGAGAAGTTCCCAGGCGTTGTAGAAGTCGTCCGGGTCCATCGTCATCGAGACACGAGCAGCCACAGCATTGAAGAACGCAAACTGCCGGTCAGTCCGAGTCGGTATCTCGACAGAAGCGGGATCCTTCAAAGCAGCGATAACGTCCAGACCGTCCGCTTGCATCCGGAGCCAGGAAGCGTATTCTCGCCCAAGGCCCTCACCGACCATGCCGCGGAACATAATCTCGCGAGCACGCAAGGAAGCGCCACACTCCCGGGCAGTAGAATCCGCCTTGATCAGATTCGTCCAAGTCCGAGGATTGCCCCGAGTCTTGTTCATGAACTCACGAGATGGAGCTTGTGCGAAACCGGAAGTTTCGTCAAAGCTTGGCGAGTCAGGATTGCACTTGCCGACCAGGTAGGAGATGACATCTGCTGCTGCCTCTTGAGTTCCTGGAAACCAGTTGCCTTCCATCATGTTTTCCGACCAGTAAGCAAAGTCCATCTTCCACTGCAAGTGCAAGAACCGGGTAGATACCGGAGGAGCAAGATGCGTCGGATTGACCGCGATCTCGGGAGGGTTAGCGAGCGCGATGATGTGAGTCAGGTTCTCGTCGAGCCGCAAGTCTCCCGCAACTTTCTCGGAGACAAGTGAGAGGAACGGAGCCATGACGGCTTTGTTCATCGTCGTGAACTCTTCAAAGATGAACACGTATTGGTTCCCCTTTGCCTGTTCTTCCACAGCCTCTTTGATGGCTCGCAGAACTGGAACACGTCCCCATTCGCCATCTTCTCCCCGGGCAAAGAGACCCGGAATGTCCGTGGTGTCCATGGAGTTTCCGTTGAGGAACCAGTACTTCACATCTGACCCGTCGGCATTTGACATGTTCTGGCGGATGTAGCTTTCGACTCCGCGCGACTTGCCGCATCCGTCCATGCCCCAGATAAGAACTGGCTGCGAGGGTTTAGAGTTCAACGCCATATCGAGCGTTTCGAACAACACATTCATTTTCGAGAAATCCATTTCTCTGTTTCCTTTGTTTGTGGTTTCCAGCAGCGACATGCTACCGGCTAAACTCCCCGGGCTGAAGAACCCGGGAAGTTTCGTCGGTGTCATACCCACCATGAGGGAGTTCGGGAATGCTTCCACTGAGCAATGTCTGACTTCTCGCAGCGGTAGTAGCGGCGATAAGAGGACACAGGGCAACTTGACTTGTACTGGTCAGGCATAGCCAAAGCGAAAGGCGTCATCGGCGTGTCGGGCAGAAGTGTCAGGAAGTCCCGAGCGCGTTGGATGACCCAGGCAGATTTGTGAATCCTACCGTAGCGCCTTCCATACTCGTGTCCGATAGCGTCACCGTGCAGAAGTAACCAGCGGTAGTTTGCGCGGGAAGTGCGAGCCCAGACAGAACACGGGTGGTTGACGTGCGTCGACTTGTACAGTTCGTCGCAGTCGGCACCGTGAGCCCGAGCGGCAGTGCTAAGTAGCTGTGCGGTCTCAAGACACATCTTGACGATGTGCTTGTCGCACAAGTCCTCGGCAGCGAGAACCGGGTGAGCGGAAAGGATGAAGATGTTCATTGTTTACCTCCAGTCAGGTGCGCGGTTCTGAAGTCCGGCAGCTTTGTAGAATCGGGAAGAGTCAAAGTTCGGGTTCTCTTGCGAGAACATGTTGGCGAACTTGATAGCGAGAATCCTGCGGGCATCATCCGAAAGGGAAGTTGTGTCCAAGATCTCAGCGATAGCGATGAAGTGTTTACGGGTCATGGTTAGTTGTCCTTTGTGGGGGAGGGGGAGGGTCGGTTGTTCTCGCGTTGCTCGCCAAACCAAGCAACGGCTGAGAGGAAAGAAACAAAGATGAGGAACACTGATAGTTGCATGATATTTACCTGATAGTCAGTTGTGGAAAGAAAACCGCTGTCAACAAGTCGCGGTAGCGTCGCAAGGTGAGGGGCTGTCCCCGTAGGGGACACGGCTCACAACACGTTCCGTGAAGTGAGCCAAAAAGCTCAAGACGCAAAAAGGCCCCAGGAGACAAGTCCCCTGGAGCGCTTTTGGCCTGTCTGGCCGGAGGCTACTTGGCCTCTCGGTCCTTCAGGACCTGGACGGCCTCGGCGATAACCTCCGCGGCAAACTCGCCTTTCTTGACCATAGCCTTCTCGACCTGCGCGTAAGTTAGGCCCAACTCGACAGCACCGGACATTTTGCCAAGGCACTCGCGAAGGATAAGGCGTCGTTGCCGCTCGGCTTCTGCCTCGGCGGAGAGAACGCCCTCGCCCGCCTCGATGAAGTCCTTCTGAACTCGCAGAATCTCGGTCTCTCCGACCGTCGTCAGGCACAGTGAGAAAACCTGCTCGCCGGTAGTTTCACTCACGATGCGGAGAAGGGAACCGTCGAACTCCTTTCGGTAGCCTTTGGTCAAAGTGCCCATAAGGTTTTTCCGCGTGTAGTCGGTGCGCCAATCGAACAGACGCGCGTTCTTGGCTTTTGCCATTCCGTCGACTTTGACGGATTTTCCGCCCTTGACGGCCGAGCGCAACGGGAGCGAGAGCACTTCCTGGTTGGTAGCGTTGAGGATGGTTTCTACTTTCTTGGACTCGGACATTTTCTACTTCCTTTGTTTTGAAATGTCGCCAGGGCCTCTCCCCTTTGACTCTTTCAATATAACACAAGTAACCAGCACGCGACTATAATCCTTGTCAAGAGAATGTCAACGGCTAAGTCGCTCGCGGGGAGTTAGGCGTAACTCGCCAGCGTTACATTTACGCCTAAAAATATTTCGCGAGATTTACGTAACGCTCCGCGGTCGACTTCGAGACAGCCCCCCCCGAAGGGGGGGGCTTCGCCTCGCCACTGTGGCTCGGCCCGCGCGCAGCAAGGGCTGACGCGCTCGTGCTCGCTGCGCTCGCACCGCTGCCGAGGAACTGGTTCCCTGCTTCGCTCCGCTCAGCAGAGCCATCCCCTCTTTAGCGGAACTTCGTTTCCGGTGTACCCCCTCTTTCACGCGCGACCCATTTTTGAGTGTCCACTAACGTCTACCAAGTTATGATCCACTTATGCGGACGGACTCGTGGTTAGAACTGCTCAAGTTGCCTCAGTTTGGGAACACGCATCTTCCTGAGAGAGCAAAGTTCCAGCATGTGCTGTATGCCCTGGGATTGTGTCCTCCGATTATGGAGACGCAGACTACTGCCCCTCTCCGGGCAAACAAGATGATCTTCCAGATCAGGAAGCGGATGTGCTACCTGCCGAGCTTTCGTGAGAACGTGTTTAGTAAGACGATGGGTGTGGCGCACAGTCAGTGGAGCGATCATGCGTTTCGTGCGTTCGGGTTGGAGGAACCTCCTACTCCGTATGAGGTTGCGACCTTCACCCTGGGCCAGGGAGCCGGAAACGTACCTCGAAGGTTTTTCCAGGGGATCGCTACGCGAGCGCCGAAGATTCACACGAGTGCGTTCCAGTGGTGGCTGTTAGGGCTCGGGGACGAGGTGTTGGAAGAGTTAGTGCCCGGATGGGAGGGTGCGAGGAGCGAGTTCATAAAGGTGTTGATGCACACTTCGTCCTTCGCGCTCTGGGCACTTTCTACAAACTTGACGCCAATCGTGAGAACACGAGCGCACGCCAGGGCACTTTTGGATGAGGGGACGAAGCTGCGTCATGCCCGGAGGGAGTTGTACGATACGACCTACGTGCAGACTCTGTTGAAGCTGGGGAAGAGGCCGCATCCGGTTCCACGCAGACTTCCCGAGTATTCTCCAGTATTTAGGAGCGTGGAGGAGAAAGAGCGGTATCACAAGTCGCTCCCAGAGAAGAAGCAGATGCATCGTGATTCCTCGCTGGGGAATGTATGGTGGAATGTGATAGGAATAGAGAAGTACCCGGATCGCGGGGAGCGGATTAGAAATCGGGATGAGGGCCGTGGGTTCGAGTACCAAGGGAGATTGAAGCTATGACGAATGACGATACAACTACTCCTGGGCTTGAAGAGGGCGCAAAGGAATCAACGAAAAGCCAGGAAGAAACTGCATTATCGAAGATTACATCTGTTCCTGATGACAACCAAAGCCTGCTAAGTCCCGAGGCTCTGGAGGAGTTACGGATCCAAGCCTTGGTGAATGACGAGTCGTTGCCTGCTACGTTTCTGGCGAAAGCCGCTCCGCATCTTCACAGCACGAACGGAGTGGTCGATTTCGCGACGACAGTATGTCTATCAGTAGCTCGCGGAGAAATCAAGGCGGGACAGTCGGCAGAACTACGAAAGTGGGCCGAACTTATGTACACTTGCATCGTGGCAAACGGTCCAAAGAACCAGCAGAACGTTCAGGTCAACTATGTAGAGCAGTTGATTCAACTCGCAGGAGGGGAGGAAGCTATGCAGCCTGAAGTCCTGGACGTTAGAGATGCAATCACCTCACCTCGTAAGAAAGCCCAGGGAGAATAACCATGGCCGATCAGGATCGAAGAAGAAGAATGTACACAAGAGAACCACTAACTGCGGAGTCTGCTCAAGCCCGGAATCCTGACCTTGTAGGAGCCCGAGCCGCTCTTCGAAGGGAAGCAGCCCGACGGCAGTTTGACGAGCCGAATCGACTGATCGGCGCCACTCCTACCACTGGTCCTGCACTGAAACCCCTGGGGCCTTCCGAGCCAAAAGACGTACCCGACCCCCGGTACGCAGGCATCCGCGCAGAGAGGAAACAACATGAAGCAATCATGGGTGGGTATGACGATGTTAACAGAATGAACGAGAAGTACGGGGAAACCGCTCGGAGGGAAGGTCGAGGTTACACTCCGGAAGAGCAGCAATCTATCACAAGTCGCATTGATGATCTCACACGAATGTCGCGTGAACCGGCTTCTGCTGAAAAGCCCGATACTGTTCCTGAAACACGGAGGAGTCTCCAGACCTCCCGGGCTGAGATGGAGCGGGCGATGCGTGATCCTCGGATTAAGTCACGTTCGGAGGAGCAGGAACGGCTCTCGCGTGAGATAGACTATCCGCCTCGTCAGCTTACTTCCGAAGAGCGTCGTGGGCTGATGACGACGCCGTACTTCGAAGAGATCATCCGTCGGAGAACTGGAGAGTAGTTGTGGCAGAAGATCGAAGAGCGACGATGCGCCGAGAAGCCGCTGAAAGGGCAATGGCGAGGGACGAGGAGAGCAGATTCCAGAAAGTACTGGAGAGGGCCGGAATCGTTCTTCTCCCGGGCTCTGCTGCCTACAAGGAAGTCCTGAACACGCTCAAGATGTATTCTGAGGCTACGGGTCAGTCTTTCCAGCAAGTCCTGTCCGATCCAGTGCAGATGGGCGCAATCATAGGGGATCCCGAAGATCTTGCCGGATACTTGAAGTTGCCCGTCGATGAGTCGAATCGTGAGGCGGTGATCGCTCGTAAAGAGCTTAAAGAACGTGTACGGGCCGCCCAAGCAGCAAACCAGCGAATAGATGCAGCAGTCCATTATTCTCAAGCGATCCAGAGTCCTCGTCTCGCAGCATACGCAGATGAAGTTCGGCAACCTTTGGGAGTACCACAAGCGGACACGACTGGATTCCATCGCGAGAGTGCTCCCGGCAGTTCACAGGCAGTGAACGCTTGGAAGAAGAATGTTGATCCTGAGTTCTTAGACAAGCTCTCATTTGTCCACTGGACAGCCGACCCAATCCCTCTTGCTGCAAGTCCCAGAGGTGTAGTTGATGGTGCCCTTTCCGCATCAGCCTATCTGAGAGACGACCCGAGTGGCATGGGCACCCTTTTTCAGAGGATTCTCGGGGGTGGTCTCGAAGTCGGTTTTATCCTTGAAGGAGAGCCGTCGTTCATCGCTAACATGGACATCAACTCCTACACGGGTAGTCCCCAATCGATGACTACAGCGCTAATGGATCCAGTTCTCGATGAAGACACCTTTATGACGGATGCCCGGAGGGCAGAGTTCAGGAGACAACACTCGTTCGAAGGATCTGAGGAGATCCTCGAAGAGATGGGCGCGAGTGGGGAACTCTACCAGTGGAGACCGTATGCGGGGCAGCCGGGCCATAATGAGGCCCTCATCCAAAAGCCTCGCATCGTAGGAATCGTGGTTGACCCGTATCAGCACAGTCGAAATGACTTCGACACAATAGTCACCGCAAGACCCAATCTGGAAGAAGCCCCTCGGTTTCGACAACTTCAAAAAATGCCGGAAAGGACAGCAGTGATTCTGGCAGAAGAAATGAATCTCCCTCTGTTTGATCCCGCAGGAAAAGTGTTGCTGCAACCAGAGGGTGTTTCTGATGAACAAGTCCGACAAGTAAGTCGAAACATTCCGAGCGGCGAGAACATTCCAAGACGAGTAACGGACGAGGAGCTTCCATACCTCATTGACAGAGCACATGATTCTATGGAGGCAAACGAGCTTCGAGCCCGAACTCGGAATAACATCCTTGAGGGTCTGACAGAAGAGATCAAGCTTCATACGGATCCAAACTTTCGTATCGACACTGACGAACCAATGGGCATCCACCAGGCGTTTGGGAGATACGTCGATTCTCCTCGAATCTCACGAGAAGAGCTGGATGTTGAGATCGAGCGAGTGCGTCAGCGTCCAGATTTTGACGACCCGTATGCCCCCGGTTCTTACAATGAGCAACTCGAAAGGCGGAACTTCCATCCCTCCCTGGCCCCTGTTCCTGAAGCGACCAAGATAGAAGAACTCAAAGAGCAGATTCTTATAGCAAAGTACAACCTAAAGCACGGAGGTGGCGACGAAGAGTATCAGCAAAGGGTCCGCAGACAACTCGAAGAAGCACAAGCCGAACTCGCAGAGGTGCGGCGATCCCGAAAGGCTTCAGCACCCGCAAGGACTCCAGCGCCAATGGGCGAAGAGTACATAGAGTCCATGCAGGAGCAGGAGAGGATCCAAAGAATCCAAAAGGAGATTCAGGATGCTGAACAGCAACTCGCAGCCGCAGACCCGGGCACACCAGAGGCGAGGCAAGTAGCCTCAAAGCTCGCAAGGGCAAAAGCTGCTCTCGCAAGGTTGGGGTATCTCGCGGGTGTTGCAGGAACTGCCTACGAGGGTGGCCGTCTTGCTGGCGAGATCGGACGCCATGGCCTGTTGGAAGGAACTCAACGCTATGGTGGAACAGTAGCCAAAGAGACCGGCGAGTTGCTTGAAGTTCCTCAAATGCTCGCACAAACCCTCCCAGGCTATGGAGAGCGCGGAGTGCATCCCGGCGCTGAACTGCTCGCAGCAGGAGGTCGTGCTCTACAGAGGGGAGGCCGTGCTCTTCGAGGAGAGCGAGAGGAGACTCGTGGAGTAGGTCTCGATCCAAGTGTCCAGGGCCTTGATGACATGCCCGAGATGCAGGAGTTTGATCGAGAACTCCAAGAAATCCTCGCTCAACCGACAACTGCTCCTGCCCGACTTAGAGAGAATGCGGCCCGGAGAGCGTTGATGAGTAGTCGAGAAAGAGACGAAGAGAACCTATGAGTCAAGCATCGGCAGCGCAGCTACTCAACACGCTCCGTTCTCCGGCGCACGCTCTTCCTGCATTTGGCGAAGTGCATGACCAGAAGACTGGTCGATTCGCTAAGTTCGATCCGACTCGAATAACCCATACATTACAGTCGGTTGTGCTCGACTACATGTCGAACCCTCCCAGGCTCCCTTCAGGCGAAACTCAGTTTTTGACTTTGCTTGCCTACCGTCAGGCTGGTAAATCCCTGACCAGCGAGTACGCGGCTTACTGCAAAGCTGCCTACATCCCGGGCTGGGACCATGTCTGCATCGCAGACAATAGGGACAGGGCCGACTACCTCCACAAGAGGGTTCATCATCTACACCAACGGTGGCCAGAACAGCTACGGTCAAAGACCCTCGCGACTCGTGAGAGTCGTCAGCTTACCTTTGATCCCCTACAAGGCGGCAAAATGCGTGTCTTGTCGGCAGAATCGGGCGCGGTTGGCGTTGGGCAGTCTCCTGATTCTTTCCATGCTTCCGAGTGCCATCTTTGGTCAGACTTCAACGGATCGATGTTTCTCATCAATCCGTCGCTCATCAACAGGCAGAACGCCCTCGTCATCTATGAGGCAACTCCCTGGGAGCGTAACTGCGCCTGGCACGAGCACTATGTCATGGCGAAAAAGGGCGCGGGTCGCCACAAAGCGGTATTTTTTCCGTTTTGGGATGGAAAACTGAACGCTCGTGCCACTCCGAAGGACTTTGTGCCCACGAATCAGGAGATTGACCTCCTAAATCGCTACGGATCCCAGGGTTTGACGACGGATAACCTCACATTCCGGCGATTCATCATGGATACGGACCCTGAAGTCCGGCGAAATCCCGAAATGTTCGGCGTGATGTACCCGTTCGACGACATTTCTTGCTGGATTGCGTCCACAAACGCTGCGATTCCCGAACATGCGCTCAAAAAGAGCATGAATCGGGAGCTTGAGCCCTGGACTGGGCCTTATCAGGAGTACGAACCGCCTCAAGAGGGCGCGATTTACGCGATTGGAGTCGATCCGAGTGGATATGCGGCCCGAGACCACGCTGCTTTCCAGGTTTTGAAGTGTTGGCGCGGCGAATGGACACAAGTTGCGTGTTTCGCGGAGCACATGGACCCATTGTCCTTCACAAATCAGCTTCTCCGGGTGGCAAACCGGTACAACAAGGCTCTGATCTGCGTTGAGTCCAATGGTGTCGGGCAATCCGTCCTCGCTCTGCTGAATGACCGCGATTATTCGAACCTCTACTACGAAGCCAAGTTCAAACCGGGCTTTACCAGCACATCCAAGTCTCTTGACCAAGCAACTGGCTGGCTGATTGACGGATTGATGGATGAGTTGGTCCTGAACGACCGAGATACGCTCCAACAGCTACAAACGTACAAGAATGACAAACGCACCGAGGAATCGGCTGCCTCAGAGATTCTTAGAGGTTCATCCTCGGGCAGAAGACGGGATCGGCACCACTGGGATAAGGTTTCGGCTCTGCTGATGGCGGTTGTCGGTGCTCGTTACCTGCCAGTCCGCGATAAGCCCGGAGCGAGAGTACAAGAAACGAATCTCCTCATGTTCACCGGGATGAGTTACGATGATCAAGAGCGATATCGTAAGAAGCTCGTAGAAGACAAAGCGCCGACTCGATCTCGCCCAACATATAGATCGGTTCGGAGGAGAAAAAGATGACACAGGCACCTGAGATCTATCGAGATCCGGCTCGCGATACTGCGGTCGTAGATCTCGCTCCCGGATTGAAGCTCACGATTCCGATGAGCTTCTTTGCCCAGTATGGAAGTGTCCAAATGGACTGGGCCGAAGTCGGACCTGTTATTGAAGAGTTGTTTTCGCTCATCACCCTGGGCCCAATCCAGGCGAGCACGGGTATCACTCTAAAAGAGGTCTTTGAGTTCGATGGCAGCCGATGAAGCTCCTCCAATCATGAAGCCGGATGATCTCACTCCGGAGACCGCGCTCAGTATGCTGCGCTCCTATGCTCTCGGGCAGATCCAACGAAGGACACGCGAAGCCATGGAGCCATCACGAGTTGATCTTAGTGAAGGCGCATTGCCGGAGGCACCTCCTCCTCCGCAGCAAGAGCCACTTGATGAAACCCTCCCCATCCAGAATCCAGCAGAGTACCAAGAGGAAGAAGCCTAATGTTGACCAAGAAACAAATGATGGGACTGATTGATACCCACAAGAGTCGGTCTTTCATTGACCAGCGAGAGTGGGACAAGGTCCGCTGCTGGTACACGAGTGATGCGTCAAGCAGCTACACCCAAGATCTTCCCCAGGGTGCTGGAAGTCCTGCGGACTCCACGGACGATTTGTCTCTGGAGACCAACTACCCTTATGCATTCGTGGACACGATGGTCGCGAACATCTGTCCGAACAATCCAGAAGTTACTGTCAACGCACGACGCAAGCACCTTCACGAGCCTGCAAAATATCGAGAGGCACTGATCAATGACACCTTCCGTCGTTCGGGCATTCATCGGATTCTATGGCGAGCAGCTACGATGGCGAGCGTCTACCCACGTTCTTTCGTCAAAGTGGTTTGGAACTTTCGTAAACGCTCTCCCGACTTCCTTGTTGTGGATCTCCGTCATGTTTGGTTTGATCTCGCTGCCGAGCGTTGGGAGGACATTCGGTATCTGATTGAAGTCACGGTTCTCACTCGGGAGGATTTCAATGCCCGCATCAAGGGCAAAGGAAACAAGAGTGACCGTCCCTACGATCCAGAAGTCGCGGAGAAGGCCCAGTTCGGTGCCTATCCAGAGTGGCTGCGAGACCGTCTGAAAGATCAGTCCCTCATGAACGACTCTTCCAAAGAGGTGTTCGAGTGGGTCACGGTCTATGAGATCTACGACTTCTCGGGCGAAGGTCGCTACTACCACTACCTGGAAGAGCAGGAGGAGCCGTTGTTTGCTGGCGAGCTTCCCTACCGATTCGCTCGCAATCCTTTCTACCGTCTGTCGTTCAACGACAACTTGCAGGACATCGGCGGTCTGAGTGACGTGACTCTGATCCAGCCAATCCTTGAGCGCTTGAATGAGTTGGACACGCTGATGCTCTGGTTTGCCCAGACGGCGATTCCGATCACCATGCTCAACTCCGGGCTGGTAGACAATCCCGAGCACATTCGCAATCAACTGCGTACCGCAACCTCTCCGGGCTCAATCGTAGAGGTGGCAGGAAAAGCAAATGCCTCGATCCAGGACATCATCGGACACACCCAAACCCCAAGCCTCTCGCCGGAGTTCATCGCTACCCGAGACCGATGCATCCAGATCATCGAGTTTATCTTGGGTATTCCACAATACTCTCGGGGAGTGGTCGGTGTGTCTGACGTGGCAACTGAAGTCGCCCTCGCAGATACTGCGACAAGGACTCGCAACGGTCGTCGGCAGAAAGAAATCTACGACCTGATCGGTTGGCAATCACAAACCATCATCGGGCTCTACGAGGAGTTTCTCGCAGACGACGAGATTCTTCCTGTTCGCATGCTGCCTAATGCAGAAGTCGTCGAGATCACCCGGGCATCTATGATGGCTCGCGAGATTCTCGCAAGTCGCGGCGAGGAACCTTTGGAGTATGACTATGAAGCTGTTCCATACGCTCCCACCGAAAACAACCGGCTGGTCCAACTTAGGAACTTGCAGCAGTTCTTCCCGCTTCTCCAAGAGAACTCACAGGTTGATCAGAACACCCTCATTCGTAAGCTCTGCGAGCTACTACAGATGCAGGATGTCCTCAAGAGTTCAGAGCAGCTTGAACAAGAAGCTGCCCAAGCGCAGCAGCAGGCCGCCCAGGCGCAAGCGAGTTTAGCGCAGCCTCCCGCTCCCGGTGGACAAGACACCATTGCAAGTGGTGCTCTGCCCCCTGAGACTGAGCCGATGCTTCCTCCCAATCCCGCAGGCTTTGGCCCGGGTGGTGGAGAGGCCAGTCCTCTGACTGGATTCGGTGGCGCTCCGTTTGATCTCGATCCAAACATTCCAAGGAATCAGTAATGCCTACATACAACGGACGATGTGACTCGTGCGGCGAGTTCGAAGACATGATGAAGGCGAGTGAGTATCTCAAGCAAGACGGTCTCTATTGTCCGGTGTGCAATGAGAAAGCCACAACACTGATTCGAAAGGCACCTGCGATTGTCGGACCAATGCCCTCCAAGACTCTGCATATCGACCAGATCGGGCAGAACTTCTCCTCTCCGGAAGAAGAGCGGGCGTACTTTAGCCGCCGCAAAGATCGTGAGATCGTCAGTAAAGATGACCCCAAGTGGATCAACCACTACGATTCAGTTCGCAACCAAGCAGACCGAACAGCCAAGAAACTTGGATTCCGAGATTTCGAGGATCGCAAAAATCACACTCGGAAAGTAAACGCTCACAAGAAAGCGCTCAAGAACGGCGAAACTAAGATCCAGGTCACGACTTGAATAAAGCTTCTTACCAGAATATGCTTTTCTTGACTATCGTATCCGGCTCAGGTAAAACCTGAGCACATTTGGAGAATCTCATGGCTGAAGATAAACCCGCGTTCATGGAAGAAGAGGAAGAGGGCATGATGGAAGAGGAGGCTCCCGAAGAGGAGTCTGCTGACAAGCCCGACATTGACGTGGATATCGAAGTTGAGGAGAGCACTGATTTTGCCTCTCCCACAGAAGCTATGGCTGCTGCCATCAAAGAGCATGGCGCCGATCCAGATAAGCTCATGGCTTGGTTTGACGAGTACGGCTACGAGTTGAAGAAGAAAGACGGCGAGATGGAGATGGGAATGGAGGACATGATGGGAGCCGAAGAGCCCCCAATGGTCATGGATCTCGTTTCTATGCGGAACAACGCCGCCTCTAAAGCAATGGAAGGAATGTGAGCGAAGAAGTCGCAGCACCAGCAGCAGCCGCACCCGTCGCAGAGACGGCTGTCGCTGCTTCACCGGAGCCCTCCCAGGCCCCGGCGGAGCAAGCAAGTTCTTCGGGTGGGGGAGCAGCGGCAGTCCCCGCAGGCGCCCCTGCACCCACTCGGGCAGACGACCCGTTCCCGGAAGTTGAGTGGAACTCTTGGGACGGAACGATTGACTCTCTTCCTGAGAGCTATCGGACAACTGCCCAAGGTGTGTCTGACTACTACGAGAAGAGCTACGCCGAAAAGGCAGAAGAGATTGCAACGCTTCGTTCAATGTACGCTGCAATGCTTTCGGAAGACGAAGATCCTCGCATCGGGCAGATGACCTCACAGCTTGAGGATCTCCAGCGCCAACTCGACGAGCGCAACCTTGCTTATTCTGATCTTGAAAAGACAATGGCTACGACAGAAGAACAAGCTGTCGGAGAGTACGTTGATCGATTCTGGAAAGACCACGCAGATCTTGCTGAGAACAAAGAGAAGTTGTCAGTGTTTGCAGAGTTCCTGGCAGAGGACGACACTCATGGCGGAATGTGGGATGCCTACGTTGCTGCTGAGTTGATCGATCTGCCAGAATCAGCGGTCGAGATTGCTATCCAAGCGAAAACGGATGGTGTCTCAGACCAATATGCACTCAAGTTGGCGAAGGCACACGCCGAGCTTGAAGAAGTCAGAGCCCAACCCACCGGTCCTACTCCTGAAGAGATTGCTGCGGCAGAAGCCCAAGCAAAGGCCGAAGCTAAGGCAAAGGCTCCTCGCGCAGGAGCTAAGATTACGAACGGTGCTACTCGATCGTCCCGGCCTCAAGTTGCCAAAAAGTCGATCAATGATAGCGGTTCGTTAGATGAAATGAGACTTCTTGCTGCTCGTCGTGCATTCTCTGTGCATGGTGGGGGCAGGAGATAGCGAGGTTCACCCCTCAACCCCCGTCACCCATAGAGGAAAAGTAAGATGGCAATCAGTCCTGATGTAGTCGCAACCGCACTGCAAGATCTTGCTCCTGGGTACTCGGAACTGTTCTCCCTCTGGCATCCCCTCATGGAGCGGGTTGTGAAGCGGGGCAACGTGGACCGAGCTACACTCAAGGGCCCGTATCGCGAGTTTGTGGTTGTTTCCGGCGGTCCTGGAACCGTCACCCAAGTTACCACTGGATCCGAAGTGATCGCTGGTGGTCGTACCCAATCTGCCCAGCGCGGAAGCTCCTATGCTCCCCGCCTGATCTACGCGTTTGACGTCCCCGGCAAGGACCTCGCAGAGGCCAATGGCGAGAACGATCTGGCCAAGATCATCAAGGCGTACCCCGAGTTGGCTCTGTCCGACTTCCACGAGCGTATTGCTGATCAGCTTGGATCCGGAAACGGAACGGGCGTTGGTGGTTTCCTCACCCTGAACGGTGATTCAACCTACAACCCCGGCCTCGCTGCTGCTCGTACCGGTGCTTTCGAGTTCCTGACCCAGGCTGCCCAGGTTGCTGCTGCTAACAGCATCTTCGGTCTGAACAAGGGAACCACCACGGGTTGGTACAACCAGTACGGTCAGATCTCGTCCTTCGCTACCGATGGTCGTTCGACCATGCGTCAGGTCTACTACCAGGCTTCCCGTCAGGGATCCAAGGCCAGCGGTCCTGTCGATCTGCTTCTCGGTGATGAGGGCTCGTACCTCAACTACATCGAGGATCTCGACGATCAGGTTCGCGTGATGCGAGTTGAGGGCGACAAGGCTCCGAAGCAACTTCGTCAGGGAATCCCCTTCCTTGAGGCAGACTTCTTCCTTGAGCAGTCCATCGACCTCACTCAGTTCAGCACTGGTGGAGCCAACAACGGCGTCGTCTACATGATGAAGACCGATACTTGGCACATGTACACCCTCGGACACGATTCGAACATGGAGACCAAGGGCGACTTCGCCGTTCGCGGTCCTATTCGTATCCCCGAGCAGGACATGTGGCGTTACGAGTACGTCCTCAACATGGGAATGTACTGTGACCAGCTTCGTGCTAACGGTGTCGTTACCGGCGGCGCTACCCCATAAACCCCATAGTCTTAAGGAGACTTATCATGGCTATTACAACTGCGGCTGGTATTTCACCAACCACTGTTACGAATGAGAGTTCTGCTGGTGCAGATGACGCTTCTCAACTGGCTCCTTTGGGGTTCGAGTTGGTAGTGCCAACTGCGAATGCAGGTGAGCAAACTTGGATTTACGTCAAGGCAAACGGTGCCCTGACTGCGGGCATGGTTGTTGCTCGCGGTGCGGGAACTGCTGCCCTGACGTATGCCGATGTTATCCCAGCACCCACTACTACGGGTGTGAATGGTGTCGTTGGAGTTTGTGTCACCCCTATCGGTGACAATGGCTACGGCTTCATCCTGAAAAAGGGAGTCTGCGGAGTCATCGCGGGCACTGGAACAATCGATGTCAACGAGGTTATCGTTGTTGATTCGACCGATGCTGGAACCGCAATGCGCTACACCGCAGGTGCAGCTACCTCTGTTGAGAGCGGATTCGGCTGGGCCTCCGCGAACGGAGCGGCTACCGACGAGGTGCAGTGCTTCATCAACTGCGTCGGCTAATCCAACCGAACTGTAGTAAACTTAGGTGGCACCCCTCTTCGGGGGGGTGCCTACCCTAATAGGAGTGCGTCATGAATCTTGGAGAGATTAGATCAGCAATGTTTTCCCAGGCTGATTGGGCTCCCAAGCAGTCAGAAGACGCCAAGACTCGTGCTAACGAGTTCATCAACCGGGCCTACTTCCAGTTAGTGCAAGAGGCCCCATTCTTGTTTTTTGAAAAACGAGTTGGCTTCGCAACAATCGAAGACGACACCCCAGATACCACAGCGATTCGAGATCTCAATCCAGCATCTCCCGCAGACACTGTTTCCGTGGTATCGACCGACGCTTGGGTTCTCAAGCGAGATCTTCCTACAACTACGGGCGGCTTGATCCCCTGGGACACGACTGGACGATGGAACGGTCGGATGATCCTCATCACGGATCCCAGTGGGACGCAGCATCGTAGAATGATTCGAGACATCTGGACCGATACGAACGTTCAGTACATCTCACTCTTTCAACCTTGGAACAACTTCACCGACACTTTGATGGGGTGGAGAATCTACTTCGAGGACTACTATCTTCCAGACAACGTGATTCAGGTCAACTCGATCCGCCTGTTCAAACAGAACCAGAACTGGCCTCTCGACATTGTCGGGCAGATGGAAGCCGAGTATCTCTCCTTGGCAGATTCTCCTCAGACGACAGTCGGAGGTTTGCCTCGCGTTGCCTTCCGTCGATACCATCGACAGATCGAAAGTCCGACTTCTGCTCCAGTGGCGACTCTCGTTGCCGGAGGTGCAGGCGCTTGGCAGGGACCCGATCCTGCAGGACAGTTTGAGTATTGCTTTACCTACGCTTGGGGACACCGTGATGGTGACTTCCGAAACTTCGGACCCGCACAGCCATATTCCGCTGCCCAGACGGCTCCTTCTCGCCTTGAGCCCTTGTGGGAGTCTGCTCCAAGCCCAATCGTTTCGATCACTACGACAAATGCTGATGCAGGAGCCGCAATCCAACTGACGACTCCCGACATCCACTACATGCAGGGATTCGGAAGGTCCGGAGATCGCCGATACCACCGGGCAGGATGGCGCAAACGAATCTACCGTCGTCGAGTTACCGTCGACGCTGCTGCTTATGGTGCTCTTCCAAACCAGTTCCCTGGAGCCGTCGAGCAGGAAACTCCCGATGCGTTCATTCTCATCGCAGAGATTGATGGGTTCACCACCACTCTGATCGACAACGGGCAGATCCTCCCGGACTACCATCGTCGCCTGCGAGAAGTCCACGGCTACCAATCCATCCGCATGTACCCTCGTCCCAACGAGCGATACCAGGTAGACGTTCGCTGCCTGCTTAGACCCGAAATGCTGAAGGATGACCAGGACGTTCCAGAGATTCATCACGACGGAATGGACGTTCTTCTCTACCGGGCACTTGGCTTCTTGTACGAAGCACAAGGAAACATCGAACTTGCTGACCGAGCCATTGGAAGATTTCGAGAAGCGCTGTTTACCCTTACCAAACGGTACGGAGACTTGCGTTATCCTGGAGAAACTCTAATGAAGAGGCCAGCACGTTCCGGTCGTATTATTGATACGAGACGCGCTTGGCGTCGATGGTACAATCTCCCATCTTCCTGAAAGGAGCCCAACAGATGGCAAAAACAGACGATACAGTCCTTACTCCCGTGCGAATCATCACGGGAGCAGTTTATGAACGCCCACGAGCAGGAGAAGTCGAGCAGGTTGTTTGCCTGGCTCGGATCACAGAGGCTGGAAAGGTCAAAGGCCTCTTCCGTCGTTATGGCCTAACCTTTGAGCGATTCGACGAGGCGTCAGAAGAGATGATGTCTTGGAAGCTCGTGTGGGCTCCCGACGGAAGCCATGAGCCCAAAGTCGAAACAAAGAAACCTGTGAAGAAGAACTCCCGGGCATCAAAGGTCGCTGAGGCCAAATAGTCCATAGGGAGAGTTCATGGCAGATACTCGGTTTCGTCAGAAATCTGATGTCCTCCCGATTCGGGTAGAAGCGGGACAACTGATCCTGCCTGAGACTGTCGGGTCTCGGATCGAAAACATGTTCCTCACAGAAGAAGGAACACTTCGATCTGTATGGGGGCCTGCGCCTTACGTTCCTGATTACGGCAATGGCTTTCCGACCTACAACAACCTGAAGGGCATCTTTCATGCTCGTCTTGGTCCAGAGGGCGAGAAAGACATTCTTCTCATTCAAGATTCGAATGAGATCAAGGTCTTCGAAGGATGGGAAGCGGGATCTGCCACTCCAAACGATGTCTGGGATATCCTGGTTGGCCCCGCAGCTACAGCAGACCTTCAGGCAAACATCGGCTTTGACTCCAAGCCTCGCTTTCCCTGCCAGTTCGAGTCGACTCCAAACGGAATCGTGATCATTCCGGCAGGAGAGTCTTCCCGAGCGTTCTTCTACGATGGCGACACTGTCCTACCTCTGGGCTATGCCACGGCTCCAGACTCCCCCTCGGGCATGGGTCCTGACTCTTCAGGCACTCTTTTCTATGACCACGATGGAGGAAATCTACCCACCTGGGCAGGAAACGGACGAGTCGGAAGCTTGGCCCTGGATTCGGTATCTACAACCAACTTGGCTCGTACCGCAGAGGCAGGCTACCAGTGCGCTGTTCAGTGGATCGATCTCTGGGGCAACCTTTCTCCCCTTTCGGGCAGAAGCTCTACAGTCGTTATCCCAGGCAGCCAATCTTCGGACACGCCTGATGAGGAACTCAAAGTTCTCTTCTGGACAGGCATTGATACTGGACCTCAAGGAACTGTTGGTCGTATCTTATCGAGAACTCGCGATGTCCTGAACTCAGGAACTCTCGATCTGTTTGAGATGAGGAACTACTTCTCGGGCGGTTTCCTGTCTGCTTCTACGATGCCAGATAACATCGGAACGGGATTCCCCGACAACATTCCAGATTCTCTGCTGCTGTCAGAGCCCAAGAATCCAGTCGCAGTGACTCCATTCAAGCTCTACACGCTTGCTTTCGGTCGCGGCTGGGCAGCTAACTTTGAAGACGAGCCGGGCAAGCTGCACCCGTCATTGCCCGGTAGGTGGGGAACATTCCTCGAAAACGAAGAGATCTATCCAGATCCTCGGGGAGCCGAGATCACTGGCATGTGCCAGATCCAGGACGGTCTGCTTGTTTTTACGGAGAACACCACCTTCTTGATCGTGATCTCTTTCGGAGGAGAAGGCTTCCAGACGAAGACTCTGCATCCTACGATCGGATGCGTTGCCCCTTCTTCGATCAAGACTCTGCCCAATGGACAGGCCATCTGGCTTGGACGAGAAGGCTTTTACAGTTGTACGGGATCGGGAGACGGTCTTACGGTCCAGCTTGTTTCTCGTCCAATATCCGCCGAGCTTCGTAAGATCACCCGGTCCCGTGCTCTCCAATCTGCGGCTGCGGTTGATGTCCGAGAGAAGAGGTATCGTTGCTGGGTTCCGATGGAAGGATCTCTCCAGAACAATGTTTGCTGGGAGTTCGACGGCCAAGGTTGGGCTCGAAGGACTGAGGTCAAAGCAGCAGATGTGTGCGTAACTCAAGATCACCGAACCTACATGCTCACAGCAGGAACCTCGCGAGTTGTCGGAAATCTAAACGATCTTCAAGGTGTTTGGCTCTTAGACCATGAAGTCCAGTCCTGGAATCCAACTCCCCGGGCAGCAAGGATCCAGACTTGTTGGCTCCGTTCAGGCTTTGCAGGAAAGCGCGGAAGTCCTACTACGATCTACTTCTGGTTCCGGGAAATGTCCTCGGGCACCATAAACATCGAAATCCAACGAGACTGGAAGTCGAAAGTTATCTACACGGAGACCGCACCTCTCCACCCGACTGACGATGTTCCTCCGTTCTGGGGAAGTGCAATCTACGGAGGGAATGATCCAGAAGGAAACCCTTGGGTCTGGGAAAAGCGCCGCCCTTACTGGACTCGGGTAGATGTTGCGATTCCTTCTTGTGAAGTGTTTCGCCTGAACATTACTCTGAGCAAAGAGCTTTTCGGAGATGACGCTAATCCGGGGTTCTGGGACTTTATCGGAATGTCCTTCGACGAGGTTCCACATCCAGATACCTTCAGGAGTTATCCGAAATGAGTTGGAAGTATCCTAAGTACCGAGTGAGGAACACTCAGGTTGTTGATCTCGAAGATGTAAATGCGAACTTCAAGGAGTTCGCAGACGAGCTTGGAGGACAACTCAACGAGCACAACTGGAAAGAGAATGCCATCGTTGCCACGACTTCTTTAGAGAAGGATGCGGCCTATGCCTGGCACTCAGCAGGAGCATTCGTCCAGCGAGGATCAGATTGGCCTCAGCCTGTGACAGGAGGATCTCCGCAAGACCAGCTTATTTCTGCTCGACCAGTATGGACTCCGCTTGATGACTGCACCCTGACGTTTACCTCTCCGAACTGTCTCTTGTGGATTCATGGATCTTGTCAGATCATTCAAGGTCCAGTCGATGGAACTTCTGGTTTACCCGACGATACTGGGACCATCTGGACCGGTTCCTATTTCGTAGACGTGCAGGTGGCTATTCGCATCGACAACTACGTTGTGCCCGAGTCGATTGTCGGAGGAGTAGAGGTCGATAACGACTCCTTCTCTGGGCTTAGGCAGCCGATGATGCCCGTAGTTACCAGTCTCGTCTTTCCCATAACTACCGGGCAGCACACGATTGAGATCGTGGCTCGCACCACAGGTGTGGTCGTGGATAAGACTGGAGGTACTCAGGAAATCTCTCCAAGAGGATTCTACGCATCCTGTCGAGAGCTTATGGCCCTGGAGATGAGGAGATAGCATGGCTGAGATTTCTTTCGATCCGATTGACCCGCAAGAAGCGTTTACCACAGACTCTCTGAACAACCGCTTTTCTACTGGAACAGGTTCTCTTCAAGCAGCAATCAATGATGTAGAAGAAGATGCAATCGCTCCAGGAGCATTCAACTCCAGCCATCTGCCTTCTTTGGTGCTGTTCCGAGGGCAAACTGCACAGGACGCAGGCGGCCAGTACACCTTCGTAAACTCTCCTTGGCCTGGAGGATGGGCAGTCGTCGACTCTAATGGAGAAACCGGAGGAGGTACCGACTTAGAAGTTGACTTCGGCGCTACTTACAATCTCTCTACCGGGCAAGCGCAGGCCGTCTTTGTCTTGGCGGATCTGTATGTCCAGCACGTCCGACGTACTACTACGCTCTACAGTGATCACGATGGAGTTGCTTTCCGCATCCAGGCTTATAACGGAACATCTTGGGAAACGATCACTCGGACTGAGAGGTTCATTTCTGCTCAGATCACCGGAGGAGCTGCCGAAGCAAACTCTCGTCAGATCAACATGAAGGTTCCGATCAGAACCTGCATCACTGCTGCGGATCTTACGGGCAACACGATTAGCAAGGTTCGAGTCCAGGTCGCCGTTCACAAGGGCATTCTCGTGACCCCTCCCCAGAATCCAATCGCTACGCTTCTTTCTCGAACTTTGACCGCTATCGTTCTACAATCGACCCACACATAGGAGGATCTATGCCAAACGTTGCTATTCCACCAATCGCGGCCGGAACTTCCAATGGAGACGATGTAGAAGATCGGTTCTACAGTCCGACTGTCACGGGCACTACTTCTGCCGAGATCATCAACGGACATTTGGATGTTGCCAATCTGGCGGGCTCTGTGAGCATCGACCGCTCTCAGATTCAGCACGGTGCCCTGTCCCGAGGAAAGACAGAAGGCGGAACGCTGAGTCTCGACTACTTTGGCGAGTTGTTCCCTGCTTGGAATATCGCAGAAGATAGTGGAACGATTGCACAGAAGCGTCGGATGAATCCGCTGTACCAGGTGATTCCTGGAGCTTCTGTTTCTTTCTATCTGCCGTTCGATCCGTCTTTCGTAATGTTCTCTTGGCAAGTTTTCGTTTCTGCCCAGCAGTTTGACTTAGACGATCATGCCTCTCACCCGGCAAATTACTTGCCCGCAAGACTGCGGTTTTTTCTCAACGACGGAAGAATCGCCAATCGAATCCTTACAGTGCCCACGAAGTTCTTCAATGCCTCTGACACCACTGGCACTTATGATCGCCACTGGGCAGGACACCACTTGGCAACCGGTCTGACCGAAGGCTGGAACACTGCCAGCCTCCGGATCGCAGTCGATCCCGGCTACAACGGAACGGGAGGTGGACCAGATTACTTCCCAGATGAGAGTTCAAACACGCACTGCCGTGTTCGAGTTCGTAATATGAACTATGTAGTGTTTAGATAGGAGTTTCTCATGGCAGAAGATAAAAAGGTTACTGATTACGTCGGATCTGGCTTCAAATCCATGGTCGAAGCCAACCGGCAACTCCGAAAGCAAACAGAAGCTCTCAAAGAAGGAACTCTCGGTCCCACTCAAGCCCAGAAGCAGCAGGCCATGCGAGGTGCTACGGATGCTGCTCAACAGCAAGCAGCCGCTGCTGTAGGCGATGTAGCAGAGATGGCTTTCGGCGGAGCCGGAGGCATGATGGGAGGCCAGGCTGCTAAAGCTCTCATGGGCGCAGCACAAGGAGCGGCAGAAGCCGGGACTCAGGCCCAGGTTGCAATCAACGCTCAAGCAGCGCAGATGGCAGAACAACGTCGTCAAGAGACGATGGACGCTCTGAACAAGCAGCGAGATGAGGCTATCGAAACGATCAGCAAGCTTACTTCCGGAGGCGGAAAGGCTCTCGAAGGAGCCGTCGCAGGCCAGCAGGGTTCAGGAGGAGGAGCAGAAGCAGCAGCAGGCATCGCTCAAATGATGATAATGATGTGCTGGGTTGCTCGTGAAGTCCTCCCCGGGCAGTGGAGAGACTGTCGAACTTACATCCTGTTCGGTGCTCCGAAGTGGTTCCGATCGTTCTACATCAAGAACGGACCCGGGATCTCAGTGTGGCTCTGCCACAACCCCTGGGCAAAGGTTCCCCTCCGTCCTCTCTTCCGCTACTTTGCTTGGCGAGGTAGAAAGATGGGACAGGAAAATCCTGCTCTCCTCGAAGCACAATCTCATCTGCTGTAGGAAATATCATGGCTGAAAACGATAGGAATCTGGCTCTCCTGTACCGGATCGTAGAAGACAATCCAGAACTCGCTAAGATGCTGGAAGACCGCGCACAGGACCAGGAGCAGTACCGAAACTACCAGCGGGCTCTTCGTGTAGGAGCCCGAGGATTGACTTTGGAGACAGCACCGGATCTTCGAGATCGTCAGGAAGCAGCACTCAAGTACCTTCAGTCGATCAATGACGCAGCCGATGATCTTGCCACAGCCTCTACTCCCAAGATGTCTCCGATCATTGAGGCCATCTTCGGGCTGTACAAAGGAGACATCTCAGGCCGATCAGGAGTCAACCGGGCCAAAGTCACCGAGCTTGGTGATGTTCTTGATGATGCCTTGGTGGAGAGGTCTACAGCGCAAGACGAGATCTACGAAGAACCTCTTTCTAAGTTTCCGGATATTCAATCAGAGATTCGTCAGATCGCTTCCTTGCAGCAGTCGGATCCGGATTCCCTGGCTGAAGCTATTTATGCGGGGATGGCAGACACCTCTACTAATGCAGAACGAGCCGCACTTCTTACTTTCGCGGCAGATGAGGCAGGACTCGATGCGAATCAACTTAGAGAACTCTTGATCACTAAGGGAACAAGCGCATTAGATCCTTCTCGACGGAGTGAGCTTGGAAGAATCTTCGATGAAGTAGACTCGGATGTTCAGCTAAATCTCCAGAAGATTGATCGAGCAAACAACCGAGTTCGGGCTGCTTCGAACGAGCTTCTTTCCCAGTACGGAGGAATGACTGGAGCACAGAGGGATTTCCTCAACAAGATCCAGAGCGCAGTCCTCGGTGGAGACGATGCGATGCTCCGTCAGGCTGTTGGTCTTGAGCGTCTGGAAGGTCTGCCTGAGACTGAAGCCGCAAAGCAGATGCGACAGATCGTCAACGACATGATCAAGCTCCCCGAGGGCGTTGACTACTGGAAATCAGACGTGCAGCATGTTGCGGACATCCTTGCCAGTCCAGCGTTTATGGAAGCCGCTAAGGAGTTCGGATACACCGGACCTCCTCGTGAGGTTCTCCAACGAGTCACGCAGAACTATGAAGGCGAAGTCGGACAACTCCGTAAGATGGACGACATCCGAGATGCCTACCGCATCATTGATGGCAACCAGCCAGCAGGGTCTCCCGGCCGTTGGCTGAAAGCACTGATCACTCGTATCTTCAATCCCAACGAGTACGCACAAGTTGCGCGAGAGGCAGGAAACCCTAACTTCCTGCCTGCTCCCGATTCTCCTGAAGAGATTCGAGAAGCAATCGAACAGGGTGTTCAGGAAACAGAAGCAGAAGTAGAAGCCGGAGTTGTTGCTCCCCCTGAGCCCGAGATCCCTGGGCAAGCTCCCGAAGAAGCTGCTGCTCCCGCTCCAGAAGCTGCTGCCCCAGAAGCTGCACCCGAGGCTGCTCCAGAAGGAGTACGTCGCCGTCCAGGAGACGAGGGTCTTCCTTCCGAGGGAACAGTACGAGCCATGCAGCGTATGGCAGATTCCCAGGGCCGTACTCTCCCCATCGGGCAGACAGGACTGTTCGTTCAGCCTGGGCAAGAGGGACGACTCTTCGAAACAGCAGAAGGACGAGAAGGAGAACTTGTTCCCTTTGCTCCTGATGCGCCTGGTGCAGAAGAAGCAGCAGGAATGCCAGCCGAAGGCGAGCCAAGAACTGGAACTGACGGCGTGTATAACTATACGCTCGATCCCGATGGGACAGTTCGCTTCATGAGGCGAGGTCGCGAGATTCGCGTAACTGACAGCCAACCAGGAGCTTACTACTCGATTCTTGAAAAAGCATTCGGAGAAGAGATCCCAGAGCGTGCTCGGCCTCTTGTACAAAGAGCACGAGACCGACTGGCAGGAGGCGCTACTCCTGCTGACGAGGATGCTGATCCAGGAGTTTTGGGAAGCGTGGCCCGGGAGGTAGCGGGGATGGCTGGAGTTCCTCTTCCTGGAGGTGCTGCGGCAGCAGCCGCTCCCGGTGCTCCTGCGGAGCCAACGGTTTTAGAGCCGGAAGAGGTTCGATCTTCTACTGGAGAACCGGAAATCCCAAAAGACATTCTCGGCTCTTTTGCAGGCGGACCTCCAATAGAAGAGCCTCCTCCCGGAGAATCGGAGACCGAACTTCCGCCGCCTCCTCCAGAGCAATCACTGCGGCCAAACGAGCTTCCTGAGCCTGAGACTTCTCCGGATGTCCCAGAGCTTCCAGAACTGCCAGAATCAGACGTTGCCGCAGAAGAAGAGCAGTACCAGAGAGACTACGCTTCTGGAAGGCTTGGCCAACAAGCTCGAAACGAAGCAATCATCCGGGCCAGTGGAGCCGACGATATTTCCCTGGAGTCAGCACTCGCTACGACTGAACCCGAGGAGACTGCGCCGGAAGTGCCAGAGCTTCAAACCTCTGAGCAGCCAGATGAGCTTCAACAGTCTGAGCCCGCAGGTGCTGGTCCAGAGCCAGGGACTTCTAAGCAAGCACCCTCTTCAGCCGAGAATCGAGAAGCTCGTGAAGACGTGACAGGCAAAACTCGTAAAGCAGCCCGCGAGAGGGCAGATGCTGCGAGCGCTGCGAGCTTAGACCAAGCCGCCCAAGAAGCGGTTGCCGCAAAGATGACTCCGAGACCTCTTACCTCAGAAGAGAAAGCAGCCCTGAATATGAGTGCAAACGCTGCCGCCGTTCCTGGTGCTGGACAAGCAGCAGTCAGCACGGGACCGCAGACTCAGAAAAAGAAAGACGACTCAGAAGGGTTGGCGGCTCTCAGAAACATCCAGGGAGTTCTACAGAGTATTCCGGGTCGACCATAAGAAGGTAAAACATGGCAACTCCAGAGCAGCAAACTTCTGTACTCCTCGAAGATCAAGAAGAGGAGACGCCTGAGTCCCAGGAACAGGAAGAAGAGACCATCTCGTTCCAGGCTCCGCAGCCTCCTGCGGTCCAGGACCGGGGTGCTGCTTTGGCTGGAGAGGACATCGATCCTGCTGCTTACTTAGGGTATGACGCCCGAAGCGCGATCCGAGATCGAAGCCCTGTTGTACAGCAGCAGATCGACATCTCCCGGGCAAAGAGGCGAGCCGGACCGGCCAGAGCGCAGCAGAGGGGGACGGAGTTCTACGCTCCTCTTCGGCAGACTGTGGGTACAACTCCCGTTCCTCTCGATAGGCCCTGGAGTACGCGAGAGGAACAAGAGCGCGAATCACCTGATGTCTACTTAGACTCAAACGACCCTCCGGAAGGTTGGCAACCATCTCCCATTGAGGTCAATCGCCTGGTGACGGAAGGACTCTTGTCTCCCGAAGAAGCAGGAGATGTGAATACTGTCTGGCGGGCAGGAAGAGCTTCAGCGAGAAACCAAGGAGGCGCTTCTTGGTTCGGGCAGAAGACAATCGAAGGAGAAGTTGCTCGTGAGCTTTCTCCGGAAAGCGCAATCCAGAAAGCGATGGTCTCGCAGATTCCGCTGAACTCACGAGAGATCCGAGGCGACATTGTTCTCGATACGCACAAGATGTTTCGGCAGACTCGTGAGTACTGGAAAACTCAGTTTACGGAAGATCTTCTCCGGGAAGGAAGATCTCCTTCGGATCTGTCTCCGGAAGAAGCAGAAGAACTCAACAAGCTGATCGACCAACGAGCCCTGAACTCCATGGGTGTGTTCATGAACTCCGGTGGTCGGATGTTCTACACGGATGCTTTCGACCGAGACATCACCAAAGACATCGCAGATGCAGCCTTCGGAACTAAGTTCATCCGAGCAATCGCGGCTCCTACTACTTACGGAAGGATCGGTGCTCAAGTCCCGGGCAGTGGCTATGGAGCACAGGCAAGTCGGCTAAACCCCGTCGTCAACCCAGTCACGATGTCCTCCGAGGGACTCCTCTCTCGTTTCGGTCGATTCGCTCCGTCGACTTTCTTCACGCCTAAGATCTTCGGAGGTCACGAGATCGGAAGCGAAGAGTGGGTCGAAGCCATCCGGGCAGGAGACGAGATCACCGAGCACATCGGTGACATTGCCCGAAGGATTGACGGAGTAGAACCAGGCGGAGAGACCAGCACGTTTGCGAAAACCGTCGCAGGGGTTGGAGTCCTAAGCTTGATTGTCCTGGAACCGGACATCGTTACTCTCCTGACCCTGCCTGCCAGTGGTCCAGTAAAAGCAGCAAAGCTTGCCCAGGCAGGTAGGCGAACTCGGAGAGCAGCAAATCGTCTTCGAGAACTTCAGCAAGAGTTCGACGATGGATTGAGTATGGCCAAAGCCCAGCGGGCTCTGGACGACTATGATCGAGCCCTGATGTTGGCTGTAAACACGCCAGCAATCACCCGTTTCCAGCAGATGTCTGCTACTCGTCGAGCCTCCGGAAGTGGCATGAAAGGCTACGACGACATGTACGAAACGGCAGGAGCGGCTCGCGAAGAGGCAGAAAGACTCCGCAAAGAACTCGATGAGTTCGCAGAGTCTGCAACGACTGCCGAGCAGAAAGCCATGGTCGAGCTTCAAGAAGCCCGAGTAGCTGAGCACGAACTCTGGGCAGCCTATACTGAGCGAGAACTCGTAGAAGGAGAGAAGAATCTTTTCCTCGAAGCTCTTGGTTTGTCACCAGAAGATGCTGCAAAGATCCGAACGGAACGAGGCGTTCCAATCGATGAGCGAGCCGCGAGGCAGTTAGAGCGAGCAGCTTCTCTGGCTAAGAAGCAAGAGAAGGCAATCCGGAACAGCAAGGAGTACAACAAACTCCTGTCGGACTACGATAAGAAAGCCAACGAGCTTGGCGAGATCTTCAACACTCTCCAAGAAGGATTCTTGGGAATCGAAGAAGCCCAACGAAAAGGCGGCGGTCTTCGAGTTGGGTGGGAAGTTCTCTCTACGAAAGGCAACCGCCTCTCCCGGGCAGTCACTGAGACTTCAGAGCCTTTCTCCATTCCAATCTATGGACAGAAGGTCCGACTTCCTACTCCTGCGGGTGGATCCGTCATCCGCACAGTAGAAGGCATCCGCATTCGAGGGCCAAAGTCCGGACGATTGTCTAAGGGCAACGACAATCAGATTGTTCTTCAGGTCAAAGGCAAGAGCGGAGAGATTGAAGAGTACGTCCATCCGTATCGACTGCCCGAGAATGCAGCCAGAAACATCCGATCTAAGATCAAAGAGTTCGAGGAGATGCACAAAGTAGTCGCTGCTGAAGGCGGACTCATGGAGCAGATCGTCGAGTTGCGTAGAATACAAGACCTGGGCAAAGAACGGGCTGCACATCTTCGATTAGGCGGTGCTGCTGATCGAGTAAAGAGGTTCCAGAGGGCAGAAGAAAAGCTCGCAGAGGCGTCTAAGAAGTACAAAGAAGCAACAAAAGCAGCCGGAGTTTCGCAGAAGGACTTCGACAAGCTTTCTCGGAAGTTCGCCAAGAAGGGAGAAGAAGTCTTCAAGGCAGAACAGAAGGCCAGCCAACGCGCTCTCATGCGAGAGATCTATGCAAAGAGCATCGATGACGTAGCTTCTGGTCTGGAGAATCTGCACAAAGCAGGACTCGAAAACCTTGGAGTCGTCGGATTCAAGACGCCTAAGCAGATTGCGAAGAGCATGAAGGCAATCGCGGATTCAGATTGGAACGCACTCCGGAGTTTCGGAACGAAACTCGACGAGGGCCAGGTTGCTCGTGCCTACCGTAACCTGATGAAGTCTGCGACTAAACTCATCCCGGGCAGGAGAGGCGAACAAGCAACCTTACAGGTTGACGCAGACAAACTCATGAAGGGATTGGCTTCTGAGCTTGGCGGACCTAAGAATCTTGCCGAGATCACAAAGGCTTCTCCTCCCCTCAGAAAACTTCTGGAAAGAGTGAAGACCGAAGGGTCTGACATTAGCCTCGATCTTCGAGAAGCTTCTGCTCTACAAGAAGAGATTCAGAGTCTGATTCGAACAGGTCAAGCTCAGAGACTGTTCACCGATGATGTAGCCTGGGGTCGAGCCGTCAACGAAGCTTGGCGAGACATCGGCATCGAGAAGAAGAGCAGCAAGTCTCTGATTCGAAGGTTTGCTGGAGGTACCCTTCGGAGCATGTCGAATGGATTCCAGGAAGCCTCTGGCATGATCCCGGGCTTCAACATCGAAGACCGAATCGGACTGGTAGGCGATCAACTCGAAGAGGCATTCAAGCAGACAGAACTCCTGCTCGCAGAGGGCAAACAAGAACTTCTCCAGTGGGCCAAGGCCGATGGCTTTGGTGAGACTGCGGAGGAGAAGCTTCTTGGAATCCTGGACTTCCAGGGAGATCTTCAGCTTCCTACTGGTCCTTCCCGCTGGTCAGTCGCCAGTGGCATGGGCACTCCTTACCAGAAAGGAAAGCTTGGAATCCTGGCAGACACTCGAATCGATCCGGTCGAACAAGCTCGGCTGGCTCGGGCGGAAGCCTCCAGGTCTAAAGAGATTCAAGATCTGGAAGACGGTCTCGTTGCTCGGATCGAAAGCCTAAAGGCAGAAGGCAAACTCAAAGAAGGACTCACTGAAGAGTTCCTTGATGAGATGAAAGATGCTGTTGCTCGTCTAACAGATGAGATGGCAAAGGAAGGATTCAAGCCCGTGTCTGCAATCACGGGCGCACCGATCAGCTTGGTATCTGTCTCTCGTATGTGGGTTCCACGAGGCGAAGTTACCGCAGTCGCTAAGGAAGCAGGTCCTCTCTTGATGGGACTTGCGAAGAAGTACTTAGATGAATCTCCGGGCTTTGGTCCTACCAAGAACACTCTTGGAGAAGTCATCGACGTGGGCTTTGCCGAGAAGATGCGGAAGGCGACTTACGCAATCATCGGCAACACCGAGTACGACGTAGCTCGTGCTTACGCATTCGCCAGCTCTGGCCTCGTGACTTCCGCGACTCTCAGCACGCTGAAGAATCGTATGGCGAAGTCTTTCGGAACATTCAGTCCGGAAGAGGCAGCAGACATCAACCGTCTCTTGGCAGGAGAGTCCTTTGAGGATGTCGGAGACATCGACAAGGCAATCCAGAACCTCAACCGTTTGGGTATGCCGTTCACTCAGAAAGACTTCCAGGCTGCCCGAGGAGTACCGATTGTCTCTTCCGCCAAAGAAGCTCGCTCGAAGAGACTCGTGGAGATCGGAGCCGGAAGCTATGCTCCTGAGAACCTGATCCGATCTTTGGATGTTCTTGCAGGAAGAATCGCCAAAGAGTTCGATCCGTTCCCGAGACAGGTCACTGGCAAGAACGCGGCCCTGGGTATGGTCGATGATTACCTCCGGTTGTGGAAAGGATCTGCTGTTACGGGTCTCCTCGCTCCGAACCCTCGATACTGGACAAACAACATGTTCGGTGACTTCGTGCAGATGTGGCAGGAAGTTGGTATAGCTCGGGCAGGATCTCTCAGCTTCGTCAACGGAATGACGAACATCCCGTTCTTCGGACGAGGTCTGCAAGAGAAGACGCTGTTCATGGCGGAGCGAGTTGCAGGAAAGTCTGGAAAGGGAGTCGCCCTCCCGGGCATGGTAGACACGTTCTTGAACCCGCATCTCGCTCGAATCTACAAAGGCGAGAAGGGAGAGTTCATCACAAAGAACGGTGACGTGATCACCTTCGATCAGGCTCGTCGCTATGCCCTGGAAGATGGAATCAACGATACGTTCGTTCGCGAAGAACTCCTCGACACCTTCTCCCGGGCAGCGGCCCAAGGTGAGAAGTCGATGCCGAACTTCTTCAAGGAGTGGCAGGGACTGATCTACAACCATGCTTCGATGGTCCAAGACCGTCAGCGAATGGGCCTGTATCTCGACAGCCTCCAGCGAGGAATGAGTCGCCAGGAAGCCAAGAAGACAGTTGACCGTGCTCTCTATGATTGGAAGCACGGAATCTCTGAGACCGAAGCAATGATCATGACTCGCTTCGTTCCTTTCTGGAGATTCTACCGTCTGTCCATGAAGCAGATGGGCTCAACTCTCCTTGAGCCTTTCGTTCGCAATAACAGCGAGTTGGCTCGTAAAGCCCTGACGGGCGACAGTCGTCTGGCTCGACTTCGACAGAACTTGCTCATCTTCCCGAACTTGCCAAACTTCTTCTACCAGGATGGCACTTACGAAGGCATGAGCATGAACGAGAAAGTGGATGCCGTGGCTCGGGAACTCTATCCCTCCTGGGCAGATACTCGACCGAAGTTCGGCGTCATTCCTTTCGATCCAGTTCGCCGTCAACGGTACAAAGAGATCACCGGAAAAGACTACACACATGCCATGATTTTGGCTCCCCAGCACACAGGCATGGACATGTTTGACATGACCACTGCTTTGTTTACCGGAGTCGGCATGATGCTCGGGAAGCTTCCGGGAACCTCTTCTTTCGGGGCAGGATTCAACGCTCCTTCAGATGTCGGTGCTCGATTCTTCGAGCCAATCTTGGGCGCAGCTTCTCCTCCATTAGAGATGTCGATGCGTGCCCTGCTCTCTACGATGAATGCAGATCTGGATTACCAAGTGCGAGGCTCTTTCCGGAGCATCAGCCCAGAAGAAGAGACAGTTTGGCGCACCATCCCGGGCCTAAGCTCCCAGCTTCGAGAAGATCCGGAAACTGGTCGAAGCCAAGTTCCGATTGCCACTTACATGGCATGGCGAATGCTTCCGATCGGGTCTACTCAGGCTACCGCTTGGATTGGAGCAACCACCTCTCCCGAGTGGGAACAGGGATTCCGAAAAGGATTCATCGCTGCAACCAAGCGACTGACTGGTTTCATGCGAGAGTCTCCATTCAACATCCAGGACGAAGTAGATGGACGCATGCGGGACATCCGAAGGGAGTTCACCGAGTTCATCAAGTCGGCGCCTCCAACCTTCGAGCCTTACAGCGGCGGAAGAATCGAGGGTCTGGGAGAAACGCTCCAGCGCAAGGTCGAGCAGAGAGGAATGAGAAGCATCCTCGACAAATGATCTCGCGCAAAGTAAGATTCCAATAACTTCTGCGAAGAGCAGAAGTCCTCACTGAAGATAGTTTGAGAAGACTCACGCATTAGGAGAGTAAACAATGCCAGTCATGAAGCAAAAGTCCATCCAGCCTGCCCGGAACATCCCGCACGCTGAAGGCATTCTTATGTACAACGGGACCGGAGCCGCCATCGCAGCCAACACGCTCGTGAAGGTCGCTGCCTCTGCTCCCACGGGCCAGTCTTTGAACATGACTGCTACCGACGTGGACGCCTCTGCTCCTGAGAACGGCGCTGTCCCACTGTTCATCACCCGCCACGCAGTGCCTGCTGGAAAGTACGGAGTCGTCCTTCCCTGGGCAATCCTCTCTAGCTTGGACACGTCAGCCACGGGACTCAACATTCCTGCTGGAGATCCCGTCTACCTTCAAGATGACGGATCGTACGGCCCTGCTGTCGGAACCGTTGACCGCGTTGTCGGTGTGTGCTTGGTGCAAGACGACGAGGACGGTGTTCTCTTCATCAACCTCCAAATCGGCGGCGTCGTTACGCTTGCGTAGGGGGCCTGATGGCTGGAGCAGTAAGTAAGAAAACCTGGATTCGAGGCTCGGGTGGCCGTATTGGTGATGGAGAAATCCAGATTGCCAATATGCCTATCCGTGGCTGGATTCGTCGTGCCCGTTGTAGCGCAGCAGGCGGAGGCAATGTCACCCTATCTGTCGGAGAAACCTCCGCCGGAACGGGCTTTGCTACCGTGCTTGCTTATAGTGCCACAGCGACTCCACTCGACCAGGAAGAAGATCCCGGAATCTTCTATGAGATTCCAGCTTCGGCCACTGCCGGATCTACAGGAACTCTCTTTGTAGACGTCACTGGCTCAGGGCTCATCAACATCTCTCTCGATATTGAGCCCGCCAACTAAGGGGGTTCAATGGCAGAGAGGCGTTCACGACGCGAGTCTCCGGACACACGAGTTGCTCTCTCTAAAGGAGAGCACTCGTTTCTCTCGGAGGAGCAGCTAAAAGATCTTGCGGCTCTGTATATGTACGGATCGGCGGCAGGGTTCGACTTTTCTTCTCTTCCTACCGATCCGGCGGAGAGGAGACGAGTCTTGTCTGGCTACCGTCCGTCTCGCGTTTGGGATGTCTTTCCCAACTATGATGAGATCACTCGGGGAGATGTCCAACAACTTCTCCAAGGGCAGGACCCCTTCCAGCCTGGATCTTTCGGGTTTCGAGTACTCGCAGCATCCGGGGACTACATGCCCGAGAGTAATCTTCGAACCTCGTATGGTCGAAGAGCAGATGAGGGTCCAGCCCAGAGCTTCGAAGAAGCAGAGGGACTGGCCAGCGAAAGTCGAAAGCGGAACATTACTGGCATGCCCGGTGTGGGGACGGCGGGGATGCTCGCAGGTCCGGCTATTCTTCGAGGAATAGAAGCAGGTTCAAGATTCTTCACGGGACCTTCCAGAGAACAGAGGGCAAGATCTGCTGAAGACTACTTAGCTGAGATTCGAGGACACGCTGGAGGGGCCGCTTTCCGTCGGGGAAGAGAAGCCATGCTCGGAGATGTCCGAGAAGCAGATGCAGACATGATCGATGCAGTTCTTCGCTCGGGAGGAACCATCGATGAAGCTGCTGTCCAGTTGATGGGAACTAAGCCTACCGAAGCATTGAACAAACTCTACGATCGAGTGATTCCAGATAAAGCTTTCGCTGGAACATCAGGTTTTCAGGATCTCGGGGCTCTTCTTGCGCCCGGTCCCTCACAGCTTGGATATCCTGGAAGAGACGCCGCCATCCTTGACGAACTATCCTCCGAAGAAAGGGCAGAAATCGCAGAAGGACTCGGACGATATGAGACTGCGGTAGAACTCTCAAACAGGGTGGCGAGACAACGAGGCGGAGTAAGTCGTTTGGCCCAGATGAAAGAGAGAGGGCTTATCGACGAGGATGAGTACAACCGACGGGTTGCTCGCGTCTTTGAGATCCCGAATGTCCAACGGGAGCCACGCACTTCCGAGCCAGCGCCTACTCCAACCACTGCTCCTGAACCCACTCCATCCCCCCGGGCAGAAGAGCCGACTATGCAAACTCAGCCTGAGCCTACTCCTCAAGCTCGTCCTCAGACTGAGATTCAGAGAACTCGACTTCCGAAAAGATACCGTAATCCTCTTACAGGGGAGTTCATGCAATGAATGGTTCCAGCAGTTGTCCGAGTCACAATGGCTCGAAGAAAAGAGATTACGCTTGCGAGTACAAACAGCAGAAGAAGAATCCTGAAGCCGTTCGAAAGAAGAACGACAGGAATCGACAAAGAAGAAAAGCCGAGAAGGAAGGTCGGGTCAAGAAGGGAGATGGCAAGGAACTGCATTCTCCCAGCGGACATGCCAAGAACGGAGATCGAGTAGTTGCCCAAGAGGCGAAAGAGAATGAGAACTACTGGGACGATGACCGGTCTGATATAAAGGAAATCAAGAAGAAAATCTCGATGTCGATCAAAGCGAATAAGAGAAAGTCGATGAGGAAATCGTAATGGCAAGAACAATCCCAGCACCTTCTGGCGGAAGAACTGTCCCTGCTCCTGATGCAGGCGGCGGCGGTGGTGGTGGAAATCCATACCGCGACTGGACCGAACTCGACATCCATGACGCCAGTCTCTGGCAACGAGTTGATCAACCCACGGGCCCCGCACGCCTCGGCACGATCTCCTCCGACGGTACGGTGCTGACTTACGACAATCCCAACACGGGCGCAAAGCAGATGCAGCCCGGTACGTTGAAGGGAACACTCTACATCGCAAAGGCACACTTGAAGCCCTATGAGGAGTGTGGTTTGGCAGAGCCTTCTGGAGTTACTCCGAACCAACTCTACCCTGAGCAGTTCTCGATCAAGGTTGAGCTTCTGTGCGACGACATCCCCATCACCGGGCCCGTAGGTAGCGAGAGCACTTTTGGCTACGGCCAATATGGGCAGATCGGTGTCGGCTTTGTCCATTACGCGACCGATCAAGGCGGTACGCCTGTAATGCCGAACGCGACTCTCGAATGGGCAATGGCTCGGGTCTACAAGAACCAGACCTCAGATCCCACGGGGACGACAAGCGCTGGCCTCTACAAGGCTGGGTATATGACTGGCGGAAACCAGGCGTCAACTACAGGTGCAACCTGGAAGTGTCAGTTTTCGCCCCAGCGTGACGTTGACCACAACGCCATCATCTTCCAAGCAACCTTCGGGGCGACAAGCCGCAACAGCGTTGATCGATGCTTCATCCACGGCGGTTCTTACGCGACTACGAATCCACGAGCGAGATTCTTAGGCTCCGCTATCGGAACCAACGGCAACAACGCAACCCAGTTTACTGGTGCTAACGACCGCTACGTCCACATCGCTATTGGATTCTGTGCTTTCAACAACACGAGTGGCTCGGTGTATAGCCTAAGAGTACGCAGGTTACGGTACCTCATTCAGCCTCTATCAAACCGCGAAGACTTCACGCCGGAGTAGACCATGGACATAGTTATGTTTGAGACATCCAGCACTCAGGCTGCTGACGACATTGTGGCCGACGTACAAGCCGGTAACTTGTGGGGAGTCGAGATGGGGACAACCTCCAAAGCGGCTTCTTACTCGAACTTTGTCGCTGTAGAGGCAACGGCTACTCGCGTGTCCAATCTCCTGGGCTCTGCCCCAGAAGATGTGGATATGGAGATTCACGTCCACAATATCTATTCGTTCACCGATGCTGCATCCGACGAGAAGCTGTGGTATCTGCGCGGTGCAATGTAGGGGTGAACGATGGAGCAGCGAGTACGACAGCTTGAAACCGACGTAGCCGTCCTGGGCCAACGAATGGAACATGTAGAGAACGAGATGTCCTCGATTCGAGATGACATCCAACTCCTCAAGAAAGAACTCCACAAAGCCCAAGGGGTGATCATCGCGGCTGTAGTCTTGGTTCAAGCTCTCGCGGTTCTTATGGAGGTTTAGGTGGAATCCGAGTTCATAGCACAACTCATTGACCTCGGTATCACCGGCATGTTTATCTTCTACCTCATCTACCAGAATAAGAAGATGGGCATGCAACTCACTAAGATGACCAGGAAATATGAAGAACTTTTTGAGCGAGTACTAAAGGCAGTCGAATGAGTATGAAAGAAAGCCGCCTCAAGGCTGCCCGAAATGCCATGAAGAAGCACGGACTCAAAGGCTTCAACAAGCCTAAGAGAACTCCGGACCATCCTAAGAAGAGTCACATGGTCATGGCGAAAGAGGGCGACAAGGTCAAACTGATTCGCTTTGGAGAGCAAGGAGCCAGCACGGCAGGAAAGCCCAAGGCTGGAGAATCAGAGCGCATGAAGAAGAAGCGTAAGAGCTTCAAGTCTCGACACCAGAAGAACATCAAGAAAGGCAAGATGAGCGCAGCTTACTGGGCAAATCGCGTGAAGTGGTAGGAGAAGATCATGGCAGAAGGCGTACCCCATTACAAGAAAGACGGAACTCTCCACAAGGGCGGGTACCACAAGATGCCCGACGGGAGTCTCCACTCGGGCAAGACACACACAGAATCGTCTGTTCCTCTATTTCACTTGGAAGAACTCTCTGGCGATGCGAAAGAGAACGCAATGAAATCTATGAAGAAGAATGGCAAGAAAGACTACGACCTCAAGAAGATGAGGAAAGACGCCGCGAAGAAAGCAATGGGCAAGAAGAAGGGCGGAGATGCCTACTAAACTCAAAAAGATGCGGAAGAAAGCCGCAAAGAAGGCTTACAAGAAGGGCGAGAGCCGAGTGAATGAGTCCGGGAACTACACTAAGCCCGGACTCCGTAAGCGTCTTTTTGAGAAGATCAAAGCCGGAAGTAAGGGCGGTAAGCCCGGACAGTGGTCTGCCCGTAAGGCTCAGATGCTCGCGAAGCAGTACAAAGAAGCGGGCGGAGGCTACAAGAACTGATGGCGAAGACTAAGACCCAAAAGTCTCTGGATACCTGGACCAAGCAAGAATGGACCACCCCCTCGGGCAAGAAGAGCGGGGATACCGGAGAGGTCTATGCGCCTAAGAAGACCATCCAAGCTCTGAAGTCTACCAAGAAAGGTAAGAAGAAACTCGCTGCGGCAAACAAGAAGAAGCGAGAAGCTACCTCTCAGGGAAAACAGTTTGCGAAACACGGCCTACACGAGGGCAAGAAGAGATCTGCTGTTCGTGAGAGTGCCAAGAAGAAGATGGAGAAGAAATGAAGAACCGAGGAAAAATCCTTCAACAGGCAATCTTGATGGCTGAAGACCTGTTCCCCGAGCCCGGATCGGGTAAGAAGAAACGGAAGTGGGTTGTCACGTTCATCAATGAGCATGTCAACTTCCCGATTCTCAATGAACGGCAAGAGGAAAGAGTCATTGGATTCGCTGTTGACCTTCTATGCGATCTCATGTTCCAGAAAGTCCAAGAGATCAAAGCACGATGATTCCAGAACTACTGAAGCAGGTCCAGAAGTTCGGCTATCGGATCTTCGATGGTGGGTACGCCTACAACCTGAACATCATCGGGATCCGGGCGAACCAGAACGGGAATAGCTTCAACGACTTCATCTGCTGTGCTTACCGTGAGGAAGAGGATGGCCCGTGGACTGTGAAGTACTGGGCTGCGACTACTGACCCCGGTGAGTTCTGCCTGAAGAATCCAGAAGTCTACGGCAATGAAGCAGGAACCGCGATCGTCGTCCCCGGGCAGTACAGATCTGTCTACAAGTTAGATCTCCACGCGGGCAAGTACGAGGCTCTTTGCCAACGAAACGGGAAGATCCAAGTCTACCGGGACGGAAATAGAGACAACGTCCATGACATGGATCCCGACACTATCCAGGAAGGGTTCTTCGGATGCAACATCCACAAAGCTGGCGCTAACTCTACTCAGGTAGATAAGTGGTCTGCTGGTTGTCAGGTCTTTGCCCGAAGTAAGGACTTTGATGAGTTGATCGCCTTGTGCCACAAACAGATCGAAACTCACCCCACCTGGGCACCTACCTTCACTTACACCCTCATCACGGAGTGGTAGTCATGAGCAAACTGAAAGAAATCAAAGAGAAGCTGAACCTCAAGGTCGCCCTTGCAGGAGGCGCAATCATCGTCTCTTCATCCCTGGGCACCTGCCACTTCTTGGGAGAAGAGCAAGAAGTTGCTCCAGAAGTAGAAGAAGCTGCTCCCGTCTCGGAGCCAGTTGAAGAACCAGCGCCCGAAGAAGAAGCAGCCGAATGAGATAGGGTGGTGGGGGAGATGAGGCGTTGGGCCCTTAGAGAAGATGTGCCTGTTTATTCTTCTCCTCCCCCACCACTATTTTTAGGAGAACACGATGCCCGGAAATCTCAAAGACATGCGGAAGAAAGCCGCGAAAAAAGCCTACGAGAAAGCCAAGAAGACCTCGAAGCCCGGAGAGGGTAAGCGCTTCAAAGCCCTGGAGAAGAGCATAGAAGCGAGCGGTGCGGAAGATCCGGGTGCCGTTGCAGCCGCCATCGGCCGGAAGAAGTATGGCAAAGCCAAGTTCCAGAAGATGGCAGCCGCAGGCAAGAAGAAGTCTTAGTTCACCTCAAGTGGATGACCAGGAGATCGAGCAATCTCGACGTATGTCCAGTTTGCTTTCTTTCTCCCTTTTGGCTTTAGCGTTGTCATCAGGATTACCTGAGAGCGAGCTTTCTCCAGCACACCCATGGTCCGGGACAGAGTATCTGCATCCCACATCCGATCATCCACAACGATCAGATCTTGGCTTCCTCCCAACTCAGAAGCAATCGCTGCAAGCAGACGAGCTTCAGTGCTTCCTGACAGGGCGGTATGCGTTTCGTTGTCTCGTTCCAGGCCGATTCGAAGTCGAACATCTCCCTGCACATCGAACACGAACTTCTCCCCCTCGGGCAGAAAGACGCTAACAGCGTCTGCGAAGTTGCGAGAAGCAGCATCGATCATCTTGAACATCACTTCCATGAGTGCTGACTTGAGTTGCTTCAGTGACTCCTGGAGAGTCTTCGCACGCTTCTCCCCATTCCGGGCAGCAATCGCAGCGCGACAGAGTCGCTTCGACAGAAGCACTTCCGCGTACTCAGCTTGCACTTCTTCCGTGGGAGGAATGCGCTTGATGGCATCCTGGCCTCCAAGAAGCGAAACCAGATGACGCAAGACATGAGAAGCCTGGAGCGTAGGATCTGCCCGATAGTCGAGATAGATCGTCTGTACCAGGTCCCGAAGATGTGCGCGAGATAGCCCCTTGGCAACACCGGTCAACTCCTCGTCGCTGACTTCTTGGAAAGATCCCAGGGACTCCAGAGCAATCTGTCCGGCCTTCATCGTGCTGGATTGATCTCGCTGAATCTTACCGAGACGAGCGAGAGCATCTACGAGATTGACTCGTCCATCTGCCAGCGGGCACACAAGAACCAGGGCCTCGTGGAGATCCTCGTCGATGAGTCCCATGAGATCTCCGAGAGGAACATTCGAGCAGAGCTTGCTCCAGAAGAACTTCGCCTTGGTCTCATCGTTGCCCGCCATCACAGAATGGAGTTCCGCAACAGACAAGGTCGAGCCTTTGAATCCTCCTCCCTTGGGCCGTTTGCCCCTCTCCAGTTCCCAGAACGAAGTCTCTCCGTCGCTCAACTCTGCCGTGACAATAGCGGAGTTCGAGATGTCTGGAATCAGAGCAGACAAGAGTGATCCGTCTTTGATTGGCTTGTCCCGGTAGAGGAGACCGTAAGCCATACCTGTCCGGGCAAGTTGGACCGATTCTGCAATCGCACTCTTTCCGGCTTCATTCGCTCCGATCAAGACCGTGTTCTTGCCCAGGGGTACTTCATAGGGAGTCCCATCCGGGCTCTTGATGTTCGAGATCAATCGTACAACGTGACTCATTCTTCTCCCTCCTCTCCGAAGATCTCCCAGTACAGGCGAAGCAATGCGGCTCCGTTTGCCCGGGTGGGGATGCTTACTCCCTTTTTCCAGCGAACAAGACTCTGAACACTGGGATTCGTCCCAGCGAGATGTTCGCCCATCTTTACTGCGATCAGTTCGTAGGACATTCCGGTCGATAGAAGCTTGGTGATGATCGGCCCGCAGTCTGTCCGAACGTTCGCTAATGTCTGAATGTCTATAGGTGTTTTACCCATTAGGATTTCCCTTCAACTCCAACGGGAGTTCAAGCTGTTCCGAACCCTCCCCGGGCTCCTTGGGGGAAGGGGGGCCCTCACAACGAAAGCCTCCCTGCCAGTCGTCTACATCGAACGGATAGACTTGAGTGACTCTCTCAAGTCGATCCTTGTCCTGGTCAGTGGTCAACAGAAAGACAGGACGACCACGTTTGACCGCCAAACCAACAATCTGTGCGGTCGCCCTGCCTACTGTTGTGCTGGGGATCACGATGAAGTCGTAGTATGGCTTTCGAGTGATTGCGTGCTCTCTCTTCACTACACTCTTGGCCCATACGCTCCAATCTCCCCGGCAGTTGATCCGAAAGTCGTCCCTTCCCGAGATGACAGAAACTCTCAGATCCTTACCCACACGATCTCCCCGACCGCGGACTAACTCTCTAATGCGAATGCTTTGCTTCGCAATGGTCTTCTTGTCCTCCCCTGATGGGTGGGCGTAGAAGATCCTAATCACTTGACTCATTTCAGTGCCTCGTCTGCGAGGTAGGCGAGATACTTCCAGTCATGTCCCTGGCGCTCTCGTTTCTTGAACTTCTTCAAGGCCACTCCCTTCTTGCGGTAGTTCGCTGCTCGCGTGTTGAGTGCAGTCCTCTTGGCCTGCGTGTTGGACATACCGAGCTTACGAGTGACTTCTGCTAAAGTCTGGCTCGACTGCCAGGCGGTGATGAACTCTTCGGGACTTATTTTACTGTTAGGCATGATGACTCCTGTTGTTGCCTTACACCTCACTCCACCGATTACCGATGTCCGCAGCAGCGGTGTAATCGAGGAGCGGGTTCACTTTCCTGCGTCTGTTCATGGCTTTTTCCAGAACTTCCGCAGCAAACTCTGCTTCACTCTCGGGCACCTCTAAATAGAGAGCATCGTGGCCGTGATTGATCAGCCACTCTACCGGGAGTGTTTGGTTGGGAGGATCGATCGCTTCTGTAGCAAACCAATCCTGGACTCCGTAGATCAACTCAAGCATCGCCTCATTGACGATCACCACTCCTCCAGACTGGATGGGGTGGTTTACAAGCTCGTTGATCTTGTCTTCATTCCTGAAGTAGCGACGACGATCCCAGAGAGAATCTCCAATGAAGCCTTCTTTCCGGTAGCGAGTTTCGATCATCCTCCACCAGCGAGGGATCTCTGGATCTGCTCGCTTGAGACCTTCGACTACTTGCCGAACGTCTTCGACCGTGAGGTGCGAGTAGAGGAGGTTCCCTTCGTCGTCTTCGACCGAGACGATTTGTTCGTGGATTCGCTTAGTTGAAGCAGCGTACTGCCAAGCGTAGCGTGTGTTTTTCGTGATGTCACGGGTGGCTTTGAAGGTGCCCTTGCCTTTCTCCTTACGATCACTGGGGGCTCCTTCGAGTTTCCATATCCCTTTGCCATATACGATCTCCATCGTCTCGTTGTGTGGGTCGAGTCCTTCTCGAATAACTCGGAGTGAATGCTTTGCCTTGGCCTCTTCAGCGATCAAGCGAAGCTCAAGCTGGTCCATGTCAGCGCCAACCAGAACACACCCCTCCCGGGCAACAAAGATGTCCCGCAGACTGTACGGGATATTCTGAGCGTTCGGATTGCTCGAAGAGTATCTGCCCGTAGCTGGGAGACGGTTGTAGCTGGGATGGATTCTCGTGATCTGTTTCTGGATCAGGGGTCGGATGTAGGTGCCCAGGAGTTTGGTGACTTTGCGATAAGTCCTCACTGAGCGCAACACTGAAACTCGCTCCTCGTCCAAGCCGTAATGAACGATCATTGTGCGGAGAGTTTCGTCATCCGTAGAGGGATCTCCCGTCTTCTCCGAGTAGTGATGGGGAGCCAAGCCCCACTCCGTGAAGAGAAGGTTCGCCATCTGACGAGTGCTTTGCGGATTGAATCCCTCACCGACGAGATCCTGGCATCTGCGGAGATGGATCTTTGCCTCCGTGTCCAGTCTGATCAAGTGTTCAGTAGCCTTGGCCAAGTCGACTCCCATGCCGACTCTCTCCATCGTAGCGCCCAGAGATTGAAGCATGTGCTCTCGTGGAAGAAGGTGCTGTTGGCGACGCTTCCTCACATCCCGGGCAAGAGGCTGCGCGATGCGAGCCGTGACGCAAACATCCTTGCCACAGTAGATATGAAGCTCCTCGTCGGTCTTTGCCTCAACTGCCGTGTGGTCTGCTTTCCAGGCTTCGGGATTGTCCGTGTAGAAAGAACCGACAAAGCCCAGGTTGTGAGGGAGTTCGTTGTCTGCGAGCAAGTGCAGGAGAATGGTATCGCAAGTCAGGTTTGGGGTGATGCCCAGCCATGACTCCACACAGAGCCGGTCGTACTGTCCTGCGTTGTGTCCGAGTAAAGGAACCTGCGGATCGAGGAAGAACTTCTTTAGTGAGTTTTGGAGAAGAACAACTTGATCCGGAGTCGCTAAAGAAGTCCCATCGATGCTCAAGATTTCCACAACTAACGCTTCTTCTTCATTGCCCAAACCTACGCAGCGCACGTTAGCGGTCATTGGATCAATCCCGTCAGTCTCCAAGTCATAGGCGACGGGAGTCTTGTTCGCCCTCCACCGGGCAAGGAACCGCTCAAGAACCTCCACCTCGTTGGTGCGAGTGATCTTTGGTTCGGGCCAGTCCAGGTTGCCCGAGAAGAAGCGAAATGCTTTTCGCAGGTCATGGCGAAAGACTTCGCGGTAAGCAGCCTGCCGGATAACCCAGGAAGGATGCATGGTATACGCCACCTCCAGAGTTACTTCAGGATCCCAGGGTGCCTCGACAAGTTCGCACCCGCCTCGAATGTTCATGATGGAGACATCTCCACCACGGATTGCTCTGGCGGCATTTTTCCCTAAACAGATGACCTTCTTGATTCCGGAAAGTCGAAGCTCTTCAAGTAGCAACGTCTTGCAGGCATCAAGAGGACGGAGCAGCCGGACAGCCTCCGTTCCGTTTTCTTTAGCGAGTTTCTCTCTCCTTCGGTTGATTCGAGAAACCTTTATATTTACTGTCTCCAAGTCATTCTTCGGAGGACGACAGCGCACAGCATTGGCGATGTAGCATCTATCCCTGGGCACATTCAGCGCGTTCAGCGCAGACTGGAGTTCAAGCCCAGCCGGGCCAACAAAGGGACGGCCTTCGACTACCTCGTGCATACCGGGAGAATCTCCCAGAATGATCACGCGATCATCATCGTGCGTTTCAGATAGTACCGGAGTGGCATCGCCCGTGTTGAGGGCGCAGTTTTCGCAGATTGGGTAAAGCATAAGTTCTGGGGAAGGTGCCCCCTCCCCCGCACCACTACGAAAGGGGGAAGGGGCCGGAGGTAACCACTCCTCCCCTTGAGGGAAGAAGATCGCTGGTAGTCCTCCCTCACTATGTACACGGTCAAGGAGGAGATTAATTTCCAAGAAAGATAAAAAAAGTTGAGACATCTGTTAGACCGCGGACATGCCTCCCTGCTCCGCCGCTCACGCCCCGAAGGGCACTGGTCAATCCATCAGGAACTCGAACTCATCGGAAGATGAGGTCTTAGCAACTGGAGCCGCGCCATTTGACACAGGCTGTGCGGCAGGGGCTGGCTCGGCCTCGACTTTGAAGTCAGCAGGAGCCGGAGCGGATTGGGCCTTCTTCATCTGGTTGAAGTAGTTCTCGTTGATGTAGCGGTAGTCAGCGTAACTTCCCTCAACAGGACGACCGTTCGCACCCATGGTGGGAGCGGTGTAGTTGAAGTACACGGACTTTCCGGCAAGCTTGTCGAAGGGAAACTTAGTCTTTCCTTTCAGCTTGCTCTCAGGAACTCCAGCCGAAACCAGGAAGCCCATGAGGAAAGGCATAGCTTTGGGGCTCAGGGAGAAGCTGTCCTTGTGACGGACGCCCTCCGTGATCATGTAGACCAGCAATCGGTTGGAATCTTCGTAGTGACGAAACTCCAAGATCTGAGCCGAGTGCAGGCCAGTTTCGAGGTAACCAATACCAGCACCCGCGGGGGAGTGACCGGTGAAATCAAGTTCGATAGTTACAGACATTTATGACTCCTATGTCAAAGTCTGGGGGTGAAAACCCACAACACACACGCGAGTGGGAGAGATGGGATCGGAGGTAGCGCCACTGGTACAAAGGAAAAAACCTGGCTACCCCCGATCCACTAAATGAATAAAGCCTCTTCGTCTTCGATCGGTCGCGAGAACAGATCAAGTGCCTCGACGGCTTCGTAATGTTTGATGGTTGCACGATGCAGACCATCCTGGAGAGCCCAGCGAATGTGAGCGATCTCTCGCTTGCCCTTGAGTTTCTCGACAGCTTTCTGGAGAACGTCTGACCAGTTCTCGATTCCTGCTTTGAGGATCTCATCGCAAACTCCCTGGGCAACTTTGTCGATCCACTCAAGTCCCTTGGGGTAGGGAATCAAGTATCCCGCTGCTCGAAGTCCCTCAGCGACATTCATCGGAGCCATTCCCGGGAACACGGAAAGTCGATCTCCAGAGACATAGTCGGCCTGGGGTTTGAAGCAGAGTTGGTATTTCCACGGGGCAGCGGTAGGCTCGAACATTGCTCGGCCAATCACGTCGACCATGCCACTAAACTTTTCTGGAAGCTGGCCAGGCAGTGAAGGACCACCGCGAACGAACTTACCGCTGCTGGTCCGTGGAGGCTGTTCATGACAGTTGAAGATTACAACCATCCCCTGGGCAGTAGCCGCGCGAGCGGCGTCTCGACACGCGAGGACATCTCGCGTAAGAGCGGACCACATTCCGCCTCGACCCTTGGAGGATTCGTACTCGTTGATTGTAGACTCAACCATCAAAGAGAAGTCATCGATAACGATAGAAGGAACTTTCGCTCCCTTGGAAACAACGGCTTCAATCGCCGCCGTCGCTTCTGGAACAATCTTCGCCGGAGCGATGTTCAGCTTCTCAAGCCCAAGGAATCTCTGGGCTGAGAGAAGACCAGCGGGATCTCCAATGAAGACTCCCGTTGCTCCTGCTGCTGCGGAGGCGATTGTTTTTCCGGCTTTACTTGGGCCGTAGAGGCAGATGAATACGCCCCCAGCAGGCGAACTGCTTCGGCCATTGGACCCATTAGATCCATTCTTAGTAGACATTGATTTCTCCAAACACACACTTGTTGGTTCACGAAAGCTAACACACAGGTTTTTGATCGGTCAACTCAGGTCGATCAGTTAGTTGAATCACATCTATGATCTGATCCAAGAGTTTCAGTTTCTCGATTTCTCTTTCAGTCTCTGCATCGCTGTAGGTCTTGATCATGTCGTCGAGTTCTCTTGCGAGAAAGTGAAGGGCTTCAAGAACAACCTTCTTCTCTTCGTCGGTGACTTTGAGAAGAATCATCCTTCATCTCCGAATCGGCACAGGTCGTATGCGTCACACTGTCCGTACTTGCCGAAGCAGGTTTGGTTGTTGAGAGCCATGGGCCATTCCTCGATGGGCTTCCCTTCAAAGAGAGAGATCTTGCGTTCTCCCTCTTCGATGACTTGAACGAAATGCTTCAACGCGCGAGGCGCGGGTTCGAGAGGACGACGGTCAAAGTCGAAGGGAGGTGAGAGTTTGATTCGGTTCACGAGAACTCCCGCGAACTTAGAACCGTACCGAGCCTTCCCGAAAAGTTGATACCCGATGAACTGTCCATCGAGAATGTGCTGCCGAAGAGTTTTAGAGTTGAGTCGGTAAGCCGACTTGTGATCAACGATCCAAACTCTTCCGTTCGCGTCTTCGATGATGAGATCTGCTCGCTGGGTGTAGAGATGCTTCTTCTCTCCCAACCGGGCTCTAAGTTGATGCTCGACATCGAGAACCTTCCATTCTTCGAAATGCCAGTTGTGCCGATAGGCGAAGTAGGCATCTTGAATCTGAGGGATTGCAGACATCCACAAGGGAGACTCTTCTGCGTTCTTCTCAGCAAGGGCGACGATTGCATCTTCTGGCAAGAGCCAATCATCTGGATTCCCTCCGGTCTGTTTTTCTTTGAGGCGTTGGTAGTGATGAGCAAGAGCAACGTGGATCAAAGATCCGTTCACTAATGGAGCCGACACCTTGAATCGTTTGCCTCCGATCTCTCTCCAGGCGAAGAGCCTGGGACATCGGATGACTGTTTGGATTCGGTGCCACCCTCTTTCAGAAGGGCCAGCGTCTAAGAGTTTCATTGCCTGTTCTCCTCTATTATAGCCAAGTGGTTGTGCTCTGCAAGGATCAAATGTCAAGGGGATGTCAACTGAGCCACACGTTGGAGCAAACGTTCTGCTGCGCCTTCGGAGTTATCAACTCCCCCCAGCGCGTTCTCGATTTCTTCCGCTGCTCCATCTTCTGCGATCTCTCCGACATGCGGCAGCTTGTCCAGGAGAGTGTCCGCAACGTCTTCATCCGCAGTCGTCCGGGCAATCACATAGGACACGAGCACCGCACGCTTCTGGCCCAGTCGGGAGAAACGTCCTTCCCACTGGATGACTTTGTCTGGAGTCCAGGGCAGCATAGCGATGAGCGCCAGGTCTGTGTCTTGGAGGTCCACGCTTTCTCCCCAGGCATCTCCGGTTCCGACGAGCAGACATGGCCCAGGGTGATCCATATAAGTGTGGCGGATCTTGTCTCGCTCAGAAGGATCTGTTCCTCCGTGAGCCCACCACATCCCACAGCCGGGAATGGTGTCAGTGATCTTCTTGAGTTTGGTAGCGAGGCGTTCGCAGTCGATGCGTCGTCCTGAGAACACCGTGACTTTCTGCCTGCACTTCAGGGCAGTGAGAACTCGCTCCTGAACGTAAGAGTGTTTGCGAGATGCAGCTTCCATGAGGAGAGCCTCGAAGTAACTCTCTCGGGCCTCTTCTCCTCCGCCCTTGAGATTCTTCTTTGCTCGGGCAAGTTCCCGCTTCATCGCCGCAGGCTTGTCTTGCTCAGATACTTCTAAGCGAACAACCTCTCGTCTCTTCTTGGGCAGATGCTTGTTGACTTCATCTCGGGAGACGCGAACCTTGATCTCTCTCAGGCGAGTTCCGAGTTCCTCAACGTTACTCTTTCCCAAGTACTCGTAGCCGTAACCATTGTGCTGGCCAGCGCAGTAGCGTAAACCAAACTGGTGGAAGCTTCCCCACTGCCAGGGCTCGATGATGTCCAACTGTGTCCATAGGTCTCTCACCCTCCCGGGCACAGGGGTGGCGGTTAGAGCAAGTCGTCTTTCCGTGACAGCAGCAATCTTCCGGGCAGAGTCCAGGCTGTTGCCCAGACCATCAAAGCGAACTGAGCCATCGGGCATCACGGTAGCTTTGGTATGCTTAGGTCGACGCAGCCAGTGAATCTCATCCCATACAGCAACTGCGGGTCGCACCTTTACGATAGCTTCGGCCCAGTACTTGATTGTCTCCCAGGCAGTTATGTACAACTTGGTTGGATCCCTGGGGATAGTTCTTGCCGTCTGACCAGTTAGCAGTTCGGGTTCGAGAACTGTGTATCTCTCGCATTGTTCGGCCCACGTTCCACGAGCAGCGGCTTTTGTAACGATAAGCTTTACTCCCATCGGTGCTACGCCCAAAGCGTAAACGAGACCGACGAGAGTTTTCCCTGCACCTGGGGGAGCCCAGCCGTGTGAGCCAGGAACAGCGAAAGCCTTCCTGAGCATCCGACGCTGGTGCTCCTTCGCGAATCCATTCAAGTTGTCCAGAAGTAGCGGACTGGCGAGGAAAGCGGAAACTACCTCGTCGTTGACTTCCTTCGGGATGGGTGACTCCCAACCCAGAACTGAATGGGCGTTCAGTGGAACGCGATACGTTCCGTTCTTGTTCTCCCAGATGCCAGGGATATCCTCAGCACCTTCGGGCACACTTCTGCAAAAGACGAACGGCCTGTTCTCCATCGTCTTGTCTCCTTTGTTTTATGTTTACGAGATTCCAGCACCGGGCATCTCAATGACTTTCTCTTCTTCCTTCTGGGCAGGGAGACCCATGTAAGCTTGGAGTTTCTTTCCTCCAATCATAATCCACTTGGCATGTACCGAGGTGATGGCGATGAGCGCCAGACGAAGAGTTGACTCTGGTCGGATGTCTCGTCGTCCGTTTCGCTCACACCATGTTCGGTAGGATCCATAGATGAGTTCGCAGGGGATGACTCCCCGAGAGTAGACGGAGTCGGGAACCTGAACTCCCATGAAGTCTGGACCAGGGGGATAGTCAGCCAAAGCAGCAGCGGCTCCGACTTCTGCAATGAGATCCACGAAGTGATCAACGCTTCCGCGAGATGCATCCTGCAAGAGCTTACGAGCAGGAGCAGCGAAGGGACGAGAGATCAAGTAGTAGTCGACTTCCATCGCATGGAGATGGTGAGCGAATGCTCTAACTTCCAGGGCGAAAGATTTGGAGTACTTGCCTGTCTTCGGATTGAAGCAACCGGAGAGCATCTTGCGGTATTCCCAATCACACTTCCCGGGCACAAGGACCGTGAACCTACGGTCATCCTTCTCCAGCATGAGAGGGCGTCGGTCGTTGGAAGTGAGCCACCAGGTCATTCGGTTCTCGACTTCCGTCCGGGCAGCATAGGGAGCGCGACAGGGAACCCGGTCATCCGTGATGTATGCCTTGAGTGCAGGGATGACAGAGTCAGCATCCCGGGAACCAGACACCGCAACCTCGTCAGCGAGGACCAGTAGCTTCGTGACGTAGCTTGCGTTGAAGGAATCCTTCAGGGCTCGGTTGGAGACAATCGCGCTGTTGCGTTCTCCGACAGCAGCAGAGAGGAGTCTGCCGAACATCGACTTACCCACACCTTGCTGAGGAGACATGCAAAGAACTGCCACCATGGAACGACGCTCGGGCTGCTGAACGAGAGAAGCACACCAGTGCATCAGCCAGTTCACAGCCTTCTCATCTCCATCGCAGAGCACATCGATGATCTGAGAGATGCGATCGAACTTGCCTTCGAGCGGACGAATCTCCGGGCGAGCGTAGAGATTGAGCATGGCGCCAATGCCGTCTTCATAGATGGTAGGACCACGAGAGGAGTCGCAGGTGAATCCGTAGACTTGGCGAGAAAGAATGTGGTCGAGCATCGCGTTGACGTGACTTCCATCGAGACCATCGGACAACTTGCCGATGAGATGATTGAAGATTCCATCCTTGCGGAGAGGAGAACCTACCTGCCAGCCACCCTGAGAACGGCGGTAGAAGACGTTCTGAGGAGCGTTGAACACGATGTTGGAGTCAATGTAGAACCTGAGCTTCTCGGGCACCTCAGCGAGGAGTTCCTTGCGTTTGAGCACGGAGTGAGCAGCGCCGCGGGTTTTCTTCTTTCCCCCTTCCCCTTTGCCCTTGGATCCTTTGAGCCAGAACTGGGACTTGTCGTGGTCATGCCTCTCGCTTGTACACATCAAGAAGGCGCGTCCGTCATTCATCACGCGCAAGAACGCGCTACCGAACGAGGCATCTTCTTGGAAGGGACATGCACACTTGTGCTTTGCAGCACCAAGGAGCAGCAGGTCTTCGACGGGAGCTTTGTCCTGTCCGTCTTCGGAGAGAACAAGAACAGTGGAGGGAGCAAGTAGAAGTCCGCCTGAAGCTGAAGACTCTACCTCGCCTGTTTCTTTAGTATCAGTCATCAATGAATCCACACACAAGGGAGTAGATGATACCTCTAAGAAACTCTGAAAGGAAGCACCAGTTCTTCGAACGGGCATGGCGTAGAGTCTCGCGAGGTCACTGCATCCAGTGTCTACTCCTTCCGTGTATCCGATTAGCGCGAGGCATTCCTCCCGAACCTTCGTGAACTCTTTGGGGCTGACTCGCCGGGACAGGAAAACTACCACGCGGTATCTTGGCTCTTCGTCCGTGTGCGACCAAGTGGTGTAGACGCAGAAGGCGATCTCCAGCGAACGGAGATGTTCGGCCATTCGCTCCGCGCTCCACTTGGGATGGTCGTAGTCGAAGACGATTGCAGAGATCCCGACAACATTCTCGTTGGCGCGTTTGCACTTATCTCCCTGGGCAGGGAACAGCGCAGGCGACCAGCAGTGCAGTTTGTTCTTTGGGAACTCTCGTTGACGCCAGGGAGGATCCGTGAAGAACTTCTCAAGTTGACTGACTTGCTTGACAAGGATACTGGACGGACGTACAGTAGTGAAGCCACCTCGGAATAGACTCATGTTCCAGGGTAGCCACGTTATTTCATTCATGCTTGACTCCTGATCTCCTCGTCTTCCGCTACTTGACTCCGGCGGAAGGCGAGGTTTTCTTTTAGTTAGAGATGCCGCAGCGCTCGGGGTGGAACCAGAGGAGAGGACGTTTTCCTTCTTGCCTTACCTGCTTCTGGAAGAAGCCGTGGCTCTGAAGGAGACGAGACAGTTGGTTCTTGTAAGCCTTCGGCCGGATGATCATATCAGGACCGACCGCATCGATCAGGTGGTCCAGCGAAAAACCATAGTCTCCCATCTGCATGGCAACCTTGAGAACGGTAGCGGAAGATGGGTAGTCGGAAGTGTCCAACCCCTCGGGCTGAGGAACCGACGAAGAGAAGGATGTCATAAGTAGCGGCCAGTCTTTTGTGCCTTTGGAGATGTACTCCAGAGCAAGCACGGTGACTTCGAGTCGAGAGACTCCAAGCTCATTCGAGAGGTCGTTGGCAAGGGTGGACAATCGGTCCTGTAGTTCGGTCATTTGGGCTCCAATGTTGGTTGACAGGTGTGTGCAGAAAACTTTTAGGGAATGAATCTATCTACCTATCTGGTAGGTTGTGAGATTGATTCCACCTAATAGTTTTTTCCTACCTTTCTCTGCTAATAGATAGATTGACAGACAAGAGATTACAGGTATTTAGCTGTGGCATGTAAGTACTGGCTACTCTGTTACTGTGACAAAATACAGGGATTCAACCCAGGTAGGGGGGTGTCATCTCTGTCATACCAAGGTATCAAAACCGTACTGCCATGTCAACCCAACCCCAGAAAAAGCGTCAATCAACTACGTTGGTAGTGGTTGCATGACAAACACTGTACAGGCGTACAGTATTTT
>Ga0098074_1000172_pt1 | contig 53969 bp, 46 predicted proteins | sample 32_taG_FD_75064 | JGI IMG/M metagenome (GOLD analysis project Ga0098074, IMG submission 75064) | Marine viral communities from the Gulf of Mexico - 32_GoM_OMZ_CsCl metaG | ecosystem: Environmental > Aquatic > Marine > Oceanic | place: Atlantic Ocean: Gulf of Mexico | collected 2015-07-12 | reverse complement strand
TTATTGAAGGCTGCTTGCGAAACGATCGTCGTTCGCAGGAAGAATTATTTAAACTCTATTACGGGAAAATGTTGAGTGTTTGCATGCGCTACATCAGCGATAGAGATACTGCTCAAGAGGTTCTACAGGAAGGTTACATTAAGATCTTTGATAAACTAAGTGCGTACGATTTTAAAGGTTCTTTTGAAGGTTGGATACGTCGAATCATTGCCAATACAGCAATCGATCACATCCGAAAATCAAAAAAGAATCCAATTTTATCTGACAACGACGATGATTTTGTATTAGGTGCAGAAAATCCAATGGTAGAACAAGAGGAATTAGATCTTGTTGAACTAAAAGGTGAAATTGCACTGGATGCTATTCAACAATTGTCTCCAGCCTATCGAACGGTGTTTAATCTTTATGTATTAGAAGATTATTCTCATCGTGAAATTGGAGAACTATTGGGAATTAGTGAAGGAACATCAAAGTCGAACTTAGCAAAAGCAAAGATCAATTTGAAAAAGATATTGACTGAAAAATTCATGAACGTAGATTAAAGACATGAAAAATAACTTAGAAAATGCATTTAAAGAAAGTTTGAGCAATCACGAATTGCCTTACGATTCTTCTGCATGGACTGCAATGAGCGCTAAGCTTGATGCTGTTCAACCAATCACTACTACTCCACCTAAATCAACTTTAGGTAAATGGATCATTGCCGCCGGAACTGTTGCTACTGTTTCTGTTGGTGCTTATTTGTATTTGAATGATAACAATGAAGTTGTTCCAACGGAGCAATTGACCGTACAATCGGTTTCTCAAGAAGAAACGACTGCACCTACTACAAATGCGGTAACTGAAAGCAATGTAACAACTGTTGATGCAGTTGAATCAAAAGAAACTTCTTCAGGGAAAGTGGATGGAAACAAAACCATTCAAACACCTTCACATCAAGGATCGAATGGTACTGTGAAAGCTTCAAGCACGGATACAAATAATGGAACTGTAAACCCAATATTTACGCCTGAAGTAAATACGTCAACACCACCGCCTTCTGTAACACCGGAAAAAATCATTCCACCAAGTGTTTCAAATTTATGCGAACATGAATTAGCGACGATTAAAAATGCAAATTCAATTGATTTCATTGTCGTAACGCCAAGTAATGAACGCATCACTGTAAAAAAGAAATCAACTTTTAAATCAGACGATTTAGAAGCTGGTAACTACAAGGTTTACGCTAATGATAAAGTAATTTCTGTTTTCACAGTAAATTCAGCACCAAAAGTTGATTTCACGATTGACAATCAAAATCCATTTGAAGATGGTTTGCCTTCTTTGCCAGTTGAAACGTTCTCTGAAGGAACACATTTCTCTTGGAAATTTGACAATTCAAAAAATGCAGCTCAAGGAAGAACAGCGAATGCACACTTCTTCACGAAAGGAGAACACACAGTTACATTGACTTCAGAAAATGAAGCTGGTTGTAGTGCTGAAATCACAAAAACAGTTGAAATTTCATCTGATTATAATTTGTTTGCTCCAAATGCATTTGAACCAAATCATTCTGATGTAAGAAGAACGAAATTCATTCCAAACGCTTTATTGGTGAGAGGATCAATTTTCACTATGATTATTGTGAACCCAAAAACTGGAGCAACATTGTTCAGCACATCTAACGCAGCAGATGGTTGGGACGGAATTGATAACAACACAGGCGAAATGGTTGGAGTCAACGAAACGTTTGTTTGGAAAGTATTCTTGAAAAACCCACTTCCGGGAGAAAAATCAGAATATTCTGGAACCGTTATTAGAAAGTAATAAGTAAATAATTGATTCGTTTCATTATTTAAAATCCTGTCACCATTTGTGGCAGGATTTTTTTTGTTGGATGAATATTCATTTTTGCTCGAAATTAAAAATACATTTTAACAATTTCATCGTTATTTGCATTCTTTAATCTGACAAAGTAAATTCCTTTCAAATGACTTATATCTATCGTATTTTCATATGACATCACAACTTCTCTTCCCAACAAATCAATAATTTTCACAGAAAAGCCGAGAGAAGCATTTTCAATCTTCAAATAACTTCCGTTCTTACTAATTTTGGCACTACTCTTATTTATTTCATCTACTCCAATACCATCTATATAGGGACACTCACTTACTTCCTGATACGTAAAATTGGAAACTGAATATGATTTAAACAATGTATTTGGTGGCCCATCACTGAAATAAATACAAGGATATAATTGAATGAAATTATATAGTGGACCACCAACTGTGGCACCAGCCCCAGCTAAAAATGCATAATCCTCACTTTCACCAGTTACGTTATCAATATCAATCAAATGAAAATAATTTGTTGGTGTGCCGTTAATGTCCACTTGAGTAATCGAGCTTACTTCCATATTCTTTAATCCTGTGCAGTCATATTCCGCTGAATCAGCATCAAAAAAAGGCATATAATGAAGCGGTTGCCAAATATCACCCACTTGAGCATTATTATCTCCAACTAAATAGTAGTTACCATTGTACTTTGAAAAAATACTGTCGTTATATAGGTAATAGTCGAATTCATAAAAGAAACCAGGATCAATATTGTTAAATGCATACTGATACGACTTTATCACTGTATCACCAGAAGAAACTTCAGCTATTTTTTCAACAAAAATTGTATCACTTCCAAAACAATAAACAAAATTTTCAGATTGAGAAAACCCTTGAAAAAAAAAGAAAAATGAAAGAAGAAGAAGGCTAAGTTTGTTGTTCATAATAGGTTTATATTAAATTGATGATGAAAAATTACAACTTATTTTTTAAAAATTTAAATAATTTAACTTTTCAACACACTCCAAAACTGTGCTATTCATTCAAAAAAATCATCACCAAACTACTTTCTTATGTTTTGCAAGAAAATCCTCAATCTTCGCTTTTGTACTCTCTACTTGTTGTTGATGCGCTCTGCTTTGGACAAACAAACTACTATGCTGTTCAGCCGCGCGCAATTTCATGATTTCTCGTCCAATAGCCAGACTTTCATCTGAGAAATACGTTTCTTGAAATCGACCCCAAATGTAGTTGACAGCCAACTCATTCGGATGAATCAAATCACTTTTGTAAAAACGATAATCACGCAAAACATCCATCATCAATTCATATGACGGAAAATAATGGCAATTTGGTTCTAGTGCCAATTGCTGTACAACCTCAATCAATCGAGCTTTTGATAAATTATTTTCCACTAATCCATCCTTGATATGTCGCACTGGACTGACCGTGAAGACAATTTGTAAATCTGGATTGAATTGAGTCAATTTTTCGATGGTTTGCACCCAATCTTGTGTCATTTCATATGGACTGGACAAGAATTTTTGAAAATTTGAAGCAGGAATTTTGTGACAATTCGCCACCAAAGATTCTGTTTCAATTAATTCATATCCCCAAGCTGTTCCAAAGGTTACTACAAGCATTCGAGCCGATTTCAGCTCATTTAATAAGTTTTTTCGCTTCTCGACCAATGCATCAACCAATCCTTCTTGTGAATAGCCAAAAACAGTTGAACTCGCGTCCCACGAGAAAAACAAATCATCTCTTTGAAGGAGTCGCTCCTCTACTTCTGATTCAAATAAATTCAACACATTAAATGCCAACATCGATGGATGAAAAACCGTTCCAAAATGATTGGCAGAAACAGTATGTCCTGCTGCTTTTAACTTCGTAAGTATTTCATCAGAAAAGCAACTTCCTTGGAGAACTATTCCATCTCCATGCTTCAGGGCTAATTCTGATTTCGGAATATCAAAATCGAGTACAAATTTCATTGGATTAATTCATTAATGCTTTGGCATTGGATATAGCGGCCTCATTGATTTGTTCCCCACTCATTAGTCGAGCAATCTCTTCCACTCGATGGTTTTCAGTTAGTTCAGTGATTGTAGTTTGTGTTGTTTCAGCATTCGAAGATTTTTCTACCTTCAAATGATTGTGTGCTTTTGCTGCCACTTGGGGTAAATGAGAAATGGCAATGAGCTGCATATTCTGTCCCATTGAATGCAACAATGTTCCAATTTTTTGTGCAACATTACCAGAAACACCTGTGTCAATCTCATCGAAGAAGACTGTAGGCAATTTCTTTTTTTCTGAGATCATTTTCTGCAAAGCCAACATGACTCGTGACAATTCACCACCACTCGCTGCATTTTCAATTGGAACTGGTGAAACTCCTTTATTTGCCGAAAACAACAAGTCAATCAATGTATCTCCTGAATTGCTTAAGGTTTCTCCTCTAGTTAATTTAAAATTCACCGTTGTTTCAGGCAATTTCAATTCGTTCAGAAGCTCCATAAGTTGTTTCTCTATAGTTGCTTTCGCATTGCTCCTAGCTTCAAACAAATTCCCTGCTAGTTGGTGAGATTTAGCCAAAGCTTTAGCAGTTTCTTCTTCCAAAGATCCGATTTCAGCTTCTAATTCATCCAAACCATCAACGAGAGAGCTCAATTCATTCATCAACTCGAGTAATTGATGTTGTCCCTCAGCACGATGCTTTAAAGCGATACGATTGTATTCATCCACTTTTTCTTGCAACTCAACTTTCTTAGAAGGATCAATTTCTAACTTGCTAGCTTCATCTTCAGCACTTGCTTCAACATCCACTAATTCAACTAACACTGACTGAATGCGCTCTTCAAAACTTCGAATTGTTTCATCAAGGCTACCAGCTTTGACCAGTGCAGATTTTAAATTGCGCAATTGATCCAGCACAGCATTTTCATCACTAAGTACGGCTCGAATTTGCGCATAGATATTCAAAATTGTATCCGAATTCTCGATGCGATTCAGTTCTGCCTCCAATTGACCAAAATCATTTGAACTCAAATTTAAACTACGCAATTCGTTCAATTGAAATTCATTGTAATCTTTATCCTTTTGTTCAGAAGCGTATTGATTTTTCAATTTCTCCAAACGATTCAATACCTCTTTATAATTGGCAAAAGCAATCTGAAAGGCTTTCCTGTCAGCAACTAAATCTGCCAAGGTATCCAAAGTTTCCAATTGATATTCTTTGCGCTTTAAATCCAAAGTATTGTATTGCGAATGAATGCTCACAACGTTTTCCGAAAATGCTTTTAACACGTTCAATTGAACAGGCACATCGTTGATAAATGCTCGAGATCTTCCTTGTGACGAAATTTCTCGTCTCACAATCGTAGTTGGAAATGCATCAATATCGTTTTCATCGAAAAAGGATTGGAATTGTTTCAAATCAATGGTGAATTCAGCTTCAACGATCGCTTTGTCACCTCTTGGTCCAATGACTTTAAAATCGGCACGTTCACCAAGAATTAAATTCAAGGCATTGAGCAGGATGGATTTACCAGATCCTGTTTCTCCTGTTATGACAGTATAACCAGAATGGAAGTCTAATTTAACTTCGTTGAGTAAAGCAAAGTTCTGGATGTATAAACTATTGAGCATTAGTTTAAAATTGCGTCATATTTCGACGAATTAGCAGGATCAAGTCGTTTTAAGAGTGCAACCAAACGCGTTTTCTCTGGCATATCTGCATCGGCGTATAAGTTTTTCAACTCTGGAGCTTTGGCTTGAACAAATGTCAGTAAGTTGATGTACCCTGGACGTGTTGCAACTACTTTGATCAACTTATTCAATGCTTCGTAAATCGCAATTCTAGCTGCTCCTTTATCATCATACAGCTTATCAACTCCTTTTCTATGGTAATCGTAGAAACATTCTCTCAAAGGCTCAAACAGTTGATGCAAGGCATTATCGACTAACCAGTAACGATTGTTTTTATTTCCTTGTTCGTTCGAATTCCAACCAGGAAAACCGTTCGATTGAGCATTGATGACAATGTTCTGAGCTGTCGTGAAATAATCTGTTCCACCTTTCAATGAAAATGAATCGTAATCCAATGCTAAAATATAATTGGCGTAGAATGCTAAAATAGAAGTTAAATTATCTCTGTATTGTCCAGGAGCATATACCAACAAAGCATTTCGCGCATATTCAAAACTAATTTTGTCGTCTTGAAAATTGAACAACAAGGTATTGTAGGATGAATTAAACGCTGGACGAGATGATTGAATTTGCATCATGCCTTCATAGACTCCAGGATTTGGAATATTATTGATTTGCAACTGCAATTGACAATTGATGCGCTCTTCTACTTGAAATTTATCTTTCGTCCACTTCGTGTTATTCATGAACTCGTAAATTGTCGTTTCCAACTGTTTCAAAATTTCCGTCTCAACAGAAGTAATTTCCAGCTTATTGTTAACGATAACACTGACTTGACAATTCAATTCTTGTCCCATAACTGATTGGAACAAAGCTGAGATAAAAACTACAAGAGTAAGCGTATGCTTCATTGTTTAAAATTTATTAGATAGCTAACGATATCGGTCGCTACGTCGGTCTTTGACTTTAACTCAAAACTAAGTAAATTATTGTGAACATCAAGGATTGAAACCTTATTTGTATCAGCCTTAAAACCTGCCCCTTTGTCCTCTAGTGTATTGAGAACAATGAAGTCAAGATTTTTCTTGATCAATTTGGCGCGACCATTTTCTTCCAAGTTATTCGTTTCTAAAGCGAAACCAATCAACAACTGATTCGGAGTTTTCACTGAACCAGCCCAAGCAAGAATGTCTTTGTTCTTCACAAGAGTAAGATGCAATTCATCACTCGACTTCTTAATCTTTTGATCACTTACTTCAGAGGGCTTGTAATCTGAAACGGCTGCTGAGAAAACGCCAATGTCCATTTTCGACCAACGAGATTCAACTTCATTGAACATTTCATCAGCTGAAGAAACTGAAACGATTGTTAAATTTGGGTGTGTTAACTTTTGAATTGTCGGTCCTGTAATCATAACCACTTCAGCACCGCACAGCAGCAACTCATTGGCAATTGCAAATCCCATTTTACCAGAAGAATGATTTCCAATAAAACGAACAGGATCAATTGCTTCGTAGGTTGGACCTGCTGTGACTAAGACTTTCTTTCCTTGCAACGAATTGTTTTGCTTGAAAAAAGAATGAATGAATTGAACAATAGTTTCTGGTTCAGCCATTCTACCTTCTCCCACCAATCCACTCGCTAATTCGCCACTTTCAGCAGGAATAACAAGAACGCCATCCTCTTTTAACTGCTGAATATTTCGAATTGTTGAAGGATGAGCATACATATCCAAATCCATTGCAGGTGCAACGATTGTTTTCGTCTTCATCGAAAGGTAGGTTGCCAACAATAAATTATCGCAAGCTCCTTGTGCCATTTTAGAGAGAGAATTTGCAGTTGCTGGTGCAACGACAAATACATCCGCCCAGATTCCATAATCTACGTGATTGGTCCACGTTCCATCGGCTTTATTCCAAAATTCAATTCCAACAGGATTTTCAGAAAGCGTTGCCACAACGAGGGGACTAATAAAATCACAAGAGGCAGGAGTCATTATACATTTGACTTCTGCCCCTTCTTTTTTTAATAACCTAATAAGGAATGCGATTTTATATGCCGCAATTCCTCCGGTAATACCAATGAGGATGCGTTTATTTCGCATGATTAATCTTTTACTTCAGGATTTCTCATGTAGATTTTATCTCCCAATAATTCATCCATTGCCATGGCAACAGGTTTTGGAAGTTTCTCATAAAAACGAGAAATCTCAATTTGTTCACGGTTTTCAAAAATCTCTTCTAAGTTATCCGTTGTAGAAGCAAACTCTTGTAATTTTTGAGTTAACTCTTCTTTCAATTCAACGCTTAATTGATTTGATCTTTTTGACAACGCAACAATTGATTCATAAATGTTACCAGTCTTTCCTTCGATGTGCACTGTATCACGAGTAATCGTAGATCTTTCTGCTGTACTATTTTTAAAGTTCATCTTAACTGTTTTTTTCAAGTTCTTGTAATTCCTGTCTTTCTTTTTCCATCAAGTCGCTGATTTGCACCATTGCCTTTTTGTATTTAGAATTTGGAAATTCGCTTACAAAATTACGATATCTTTCCAATGTTTGTTCAGTTCTTTCCAATTTTTTACTCTGAATACTGTTTTTAGTCAGCAAATAAGAGTTATTTACCAAGATGTAAGCAATCTCTTCTTTGTATTTCGACATTGGATAGTTCTTGATAAATTCTTCAGCGGCAACCACTGCTGCTCTGTATCTCTCTGTTTTTGAGTACAATTTTACAGCGTCATACTCTTTTGTTTCCAATTTGAATCTCAATCGATCCATTATGCTATTGCAGGAATCAACCAATTCTGATTCAGGAAAACGATCGACAAATTGTTGTAATTCATCGATTCCTACTTCTGTTGCTGTTGGATCCAATGATGGTTCTGGTGAATTGTGAACAGAACACATGGCTGACAAAAATGTTGCTTCTTCTACCTTTGGGCTATAAGGAAATCGAGCTGTAAACTCTCCCAAAAAGTAACCGCCCATGTAGTAATCTCCATCTAAATAATACGCTTTACCAATTCTAAAATAGGACACTTCTCCTTCCGCTTGTTTTGGAAAACGTTGATATACTTGCTCGTAAAAAGCGATGCATCTTCCGTATTGTTTCGTGTCATAAAGCTCATTGGCCATTTCGAACTTAGCTTGATAGTCATCCGACTTCAGTACTTTGTTGTAATTCGAACAAGCTGAAATTAGCGCAACAGTAAGGACGATAAACGTTATCTTGATTGTATTCATTGTCCGCAAAAATAAGATAAAATCACTAAAAGAAGTGTTAAGAAGTTGTAAAACCTAAAAATATTGATCAACGCGAATTTTCATCAAACTAAACAAACGATCAAATTGACTGTCATTGGATTGAATGTAATGATCAGCATCTTTCAGTAAGGCTTGAGTATTTGCGACAGTTGCATCGCTAATATCTTTCGATGCATGGTTGATTTCTGGTTGGAAACGGAAGTACAACAACTTTTTATCTGTTTTAGACAGATGCTCCATTTCATCGTGTGTTTTATTTGCTTCAGTTTCAAACAAGTCAAAATCCATCGACTCATCCACTCCAGCTCCAAGACTAATCAAAATGATAGGATCTTCCGGATAAAACATTCTCGCATAATTATAGGCCATTTTAGACGGATTCTTTGTCGCTAGGATTCCATCGGCCAACAATCTTTGTCCCATTTTCAATGGCGGGAAAACACCTGGGAACGCAGAACAAGCAGTCATCATTTTTGACAAAGCCATTGTTCTCATGTGATCCATTCCATCAGTAAAGTAAAACGGTTCATCTCCATTTAAGTCGTATGAAAAGAAAATAAAACGCTTATCCAGTTGATCTAAGGTTGTGGTTCCAAAAAAATGATCGAGTACAAATGTTAAAGGATATTTGTGCTTTGATGTCAATTGCTGAGGTGATTTCGCGAATATTTGTTCTCCACGCCTCAAATACATGCTCATAATGTCTTTCGGAGAATGTTTATTTCCTCCTTTCTCATCTTTTACCATCAACGCTCCTGAGATAATTGTACCAGTACTAGTTGCACCGTACAAATCAATCCATGAAGATGGATTGACTGTTTTATCAAACAGTGAAATGGTTTCTTGGATGTGCTCAATTAATCGTAAAGGCAAAATCCCGCGGATTCCTCCACCATCAATTGAAACTACTACTCTGTATCGGCAATGCATGATGCAATTTACGCCAAAAAGCAATACAAGTCAAGTTTATTTTGAATCCTGCTAGAAACCTTATAAACAAAGGGTTATCTTACACGAAGACTTCTTCCAATCTGCAAAACAGTTGTTGGACGAATGCCATTTAATTGACATAATTTTGAAACGGTCGTTCTATTTTTAGCAGCGATTGCTCCTAAAGTATCACCTGAACGAATCTTGTAAAAAGTACGACTACCAGCGCTCGCTGACGCAGCAGTTGAAGATGTTACGTGTTCTTCTAAATCACTTGGTTTTGCTCCTGGACGAAATAAACCTTTGTGTACCATTAAGTTTTCATCCTTGCATTTTTTAGCGGCAAAATCAATCACTTCTTCAGGATTCATTGGAGAATCGTAAAAACGAACTTCAAAATGCAAGTGCGAACCACGTGAGTGACCAGTGTTTCCACCGAGTCCAATTGGATCTCCTGCTTTTACTACTTGATTTGGAACAGTTAAATGCTTGTCTAAATGTGCATAAAAGGTCTCCAATCCATTGTCATGACGAATGATCACTAAGTTTCCAAAACCACCATCATTGAATTTTGCGTAACGAATTTTACCTGGCCACGCAGCATATACAGTATCACCTACTTCTAAATCTAAATCAATTCCGTTGTGGTATCTGCCGTGACGATATCCGTAGCGAGAAGTTACTAATCCATCTACCGGTACTCTAAATTCATTCTCAATGTCGTTTAACAAACACATCCACAATGTGTCTTTTAATTTCGACAAGTCATTTGAACGATCAGATGTATAGCAAACATCGTGATCCCATGTTTGTATCAAACTCAGTGTAGAATCATCTTGAATCAATCCATTCAAATGATGATTCATAACTCCGTCAAAATTCAAATCCTCTAAATACTCCCATGTTCTATCATCAAACACTACGATGTCTCCGCGATCTGTTTTAATAGTATCAACAACTTCTTGCGCAAATGTTGTAGTCAATTGCAAGCTTAAAAAGCTGATTAATAAGAAAGTAACTTTATTCATAATTCATTCTGTTTTTTGTCCGTTCCAGTGAATTTTGGAATTTAAAAATGGCAAATTTAAGGATATTAAGGGTTTATTTGAACACATCCATGACGAACACGTTGAAAAACAAGTCTTCATTTGGCTTCACAATATCGAGGTATCCCTTTGCTCCGTAGGCTTGATCGCTTGGTATCAGTACAAACATTCGATCGCCTTTTTTAGCATTAATTAACGCTTTTTTGAGACCAGGAACGACTCCATTATCTTCTAGTTTCAATTGAAATGGAGTATTAGTGCGGTAAGAATTGAAATACAAAGGTGAACTATGAGAACTAGCCATTGCATGGAAAATGATGGTATTGTCTTCGTTGAATTTCTCCTTCCCTTTTTTGCTTTGCTCGAAGATCCAAACTTTATTGCCATCCACTTCTCTGGATGGTTTCTCTCTAGAAAGTACTCGAATGGCTAAATAATTGTCTGCATCATTTGGAACAAGTCCATTGATTCCTTTTTTACCACGGACTAATTTCGAAGGAATTTTCACATAAGCAAAATCTCCCACTCTCATTTGCTTCAAGGATAAATCCCAACCTGCTGGTTGCATATCAAAACCAATAATGTAAGGCAAGGACTCTTTGTTTAACAAATGATTTCCATCAATGATTGTACTATCGACCAATCTAACTTTGAAATCAATTTGAACAACATCTCCATCTTTCAGCAACTCACCTTTTCCTTTTTCTACCCATGAAATCTCAATCCCGTTTTCCAGTGTTTTCACTTCATGAATCTCATACTTCATATCTAAAGTGTCTACCTTAGTTTGGTTTTCGATGATCGGTTGCTCTTGCTTTTTCACTCCTTCATTGCGACAGGAAGCAAAGAAGAAAACGGCAACAATTGGCATTAAATATTTCATTTCAATTCTTTTAAAAACAAATCAACAACGATCGGGTTCAACGGTGGAATCTTGTTCATATCACCGACCAAACCATGTGCTAAGTGACTTGGAATAATCAACTTAGCCTTATCTCCTTGATGTAACAATTTAACTCCTTCTTGAATTCCAGTTTCAACTTCTGACAAGTCCACTTTGAATTCTTGGAACTCATTTTTTTCTGTTTCATAGCACAAGGTGCCATCTAACAAAGTTATTTTAAATTCAACTTGAGCATAATCACCTACTTCAGCTAATTTCCCTTCACCATGTTCATAGATATAGTATTGCAATCCAGATCCTGTTTTGGTCATTTTCCAGTCAGCATGTTGAGCTAAAAATAACTGAATGTCGATTTCTTCTTCAGCAGCTAATTCTCGATGCATTTGAGTTGATTGTTCCTTGCTCCAATTCACCGGTTTTTCTGGTTCCACTTCTGAAGTACACGAATTGAGCATGAAAGTACAAAGGACGAAAACAATCAAACCTTTGTTCAAAGTTGTTATTTCATTCATTCTTATTTTCATGATTTTCAATTGTTTAATCAAAATAGTTTGGTATTAAGGATTTGAATTTCTCAATTGTTTCTTTCATTGGTAAATCACTTATTCCGCCAGCAGCATACTTATGTCCACCACCATTGAAATTTTCATTCGAAAGAACATTCACTTCATAATCTCCTTTGCTTCTAAAAGAAATTTTAATCTTTCCTTCTTTCTCGGCAAAAAACGCTGCAGCCTTCACACCCTCGATGGATAAAGCAATATTGACCAATCCTTCTGTATCTCCTTTCTGAAATTCGAAGCGATTCAATTCCTCTTCAGTTAAAGAGATCATCGCTACTTTGCCGTAATGTAAAATTTCTAATTTTTCACTAGTAGCAAAACCTCTCAAACGCAAGCGATTCACCGAATTTTGATCAAACGTGTTTTCATGTACTTTGTAATGAACGACACCCAACTTCAACATTTCAGCCAATATTTCGTGTGTACGCGCATCGACAGATGGATAACGGAAAGAACCTGTATCTGTTACAATTCCTAAATACAAAGGGGTTGCAATTCGTGCATCCAACAAATTCGCTTCAGATGAATGTGCAATGACTTCAAAAATCAATTGAGATGTTGAACAAATTTCTGGTTGCGACAAGCAAATTGTTGCATAATCATCCGGATTTAGATGGTGGTCGATCATGATAAAATCTGCGCTTGCAGCTTCTAACAGAGCTTGCATTTCATCTCCAACTCTATTCAATGCATTGTAATCCAACGAAAAAATCAAATCTGCCTTTTCAATCAGTTGCTTCACAGTATCTGGATTTTCTTCCAAAGTATGGATGGCTTCAATGTCTTCCATCCACAGTAAAAAACTTGGAGCTTTATCCGGATGACAGATAGTTACCTGTTTGTTTAACTTTTGAATGAATTGAAATAATCCCAAAGATGAACCAATTGAGTCACCATCAGGAGACTTGTGAGATGTTATCACAATGGAGTGAGCTCCTTTTATTTTGTCGATGATTTGTTGGTACATGAGAAGAATTGAGAATTGAGAATTGAGAATTGAGAATTGAGAATTGAGAATTGAGAATTGAGAATTGAGAAAAAAAATTATTGTTCAACTTGAAAATTATGTTCCCTCATTGCAACCACCAAGTCTGTTAGTTGATCGATTTTCAGTTCATAATTTCTACACTCGAGAATATCCAACATGAGGATGGAGAAATCTGATATTGGAGGATAATCTTGAAAATCATACAAATACTCCAAAAGTTCATCTCCTTTTGTCAATTGCATTAAAATGATTTCATTGTATTCCTTTTTATTGGAAATGTTGGATGTTAAATTCAGAGTGATATAAAGGTTTTCCAGCCAACTTACCGCCTGATAATAAGCGTTTAAATGAGCAACAGAATCTACTTCGAGGTAATCATTGAGATATACCTGTAAAGAATCGTTGTTCCCTTCGTAAGAATAATCTGCTTTGAATTCAGTTTGATTCACCTTCTCTAACAACTCGATAGTGCGCTGTTTTGCCGTATCTTCAACGGCAGAAAGATTCAATTCCTCACTCCAAACGATGTAGGCATTTGCCACAGCCAGATCACCGATGAAAAAATGCATTTCTGAGGAATCTGAGCTTACAATTTTCGGCAAATCAAGCTTAACCTTTCCGCGAATCAAACGACTAATACTAGGACTTATTTCCTTGGCTGTTAAAGGTTCAAATTCCAATTTGGCTACAATGGTGTCCATGACACTTTCGATATTCGAAGGAACACTCTCATGAGATTCATTCGTTTTTGTTGTACAGCCAAACACTGCAGCAATTACCACAGCGTAACATCCAATAAAAATTTTCCTTTTATCCATTCAATAGTCGCTTCGTTTCCGCAATGATGCGTTCTTTTAATCCGTTTGAAACTGGTTGTAAAGGTAGTCTTAAATTCGATTGCATCACATTTCGTTGTTCCAATGCAATTTTCACTCCTCCAGGATTTCCTTCTTCGAACAACATTTTCGTGATAGGCAATAAATCAAAATGGTATTTTCTCGCCTCTTTCAAATCTTCATTGATTGCAGCATGGACCATTTTATTAAACTTTTCAGGAAACGCATTCGCAACAACAGAAATAACGCCACTAACACCAGTTGCAATTAAGGGCATTGTGATGGCGTCGTCGCCAGAAAGCACATCAAATCCTTCAGGTTTCAATCGAACCAACTCCATGATTTGCTCCATACTTCCAGAAGCTTCCTTCATTGCAACAATGTTGTCGATTTTAGCCAATTCCAATGTTGTTTCCGCTAACATATTCGAACCCGTTCTACCTGGTACATTGTACAAAATGATCGGTAATTCAGTACATGCTGCGATGTATTTATAATGCTCTATAATTCCTTGTTGAGTTGGCTTATTGTAATAAGGAGAAACAGACAAAATCCCGTCAATTCCAGCTGGCAAAGACTTAAAAGCTTCACCAATAGCCATCGTATTGTTTCCTCCAACACCAAATACAATCTTTAAACGTCCGTTGTTTTCATCTTGCACAGTCTTTAACACTTCCAATTTCTCCTCCCATGTCAACACAGGCGACTCTCCAGTTGTTCCTTGTACAACTAAAAAATCAGTATTCCCTTCAATTTGAAGGCGCACTAACTTTCGCAATGCGTCAAAATCAATTGATTTATCTTCATTAAACGGAGTAACCAATGCTACTCCCGAACCTTTAAAAACATTGTTCATCAGCTTGTAATTTTTAATAGTGTATTTTTTGCAAAATTAACTATTTCACGTGGTTCGTTCGACTTCGATTGCAAGTTAATTTCTCCTTGAAAATCGCCTGAATTCAAACCAATCGACCGTCCATTTTGTGATTTAAAAACTCTTTTAGACAGTCTTTTGTTCAAAGTTAAACAAACAAAGATTGTGTCATAAGAATTTAACACTATTTCGCCGATTTTTTCATTTTTTAATTTTCCGAACAAATTAAAGTCTTTGTGTGAAAAAAACGTAAACCATTCATTTTCATCTCGCTTTTCTATATTGATACGTTTATCAGTCACAATAATTACTTCAATCTTCCGTACATCGTGAAAAAATTCCTTCAAGACAGATTTAAGTTGATAAGATTGATTCAACCATTCCTCTGGAGCAATGAACAAAACGGATTCCATATTATTCCAAACGCTCATATCAATTTTTAAGCAATTGAATGAATTCATCTTCACTCAAAATGGTAATTTCCAATTCGTTTGCCTTCTGCAATTTGGACGGTCCCATGTTTTCACCAGCCACCACATAATCCGTCTTTTTGGAAATTGATGACACATTCTTTCCACCATTCGATTCGATGAGCTCTTTCAATTCATCTCTTGAAAACGCAGTAAACACGCCAGAAACAACAAATACTTTCCCTGCAAACCTATCCGAAGAACCTTCTTTTTCTTCAATTTCGAGTTGCAAGCCTATTTCTTTGAATCGGTCAATATCTTTTCTATTCTCATCCACTTCGAAGTAAGCAAGAACAGATTGTGCTATTCGTTCACCAATTTCATCAACGGCTATTAACTCCTCCAATGACGCGTTCATGATGGCGTCAATGTTTTTAAAATGCTTTGCCAATTTTTTCGCGACAGTTTCACCAACAAAACGAATTCCAAGGGCAAACAACACTCTTTCAAAAGGAATTTGAGTCGACGCTTTCAAACCGAACAACAAATTATTCGCCGATTTCTCCGCCATTCTTTCTAAACCAATCAATTGATCAAAGGTTAAATCATATAATTCAATACTTTTTGATACCAGTCCTTGGTCATACAATAGTTGCACGGTTTCAGCACCCAATCCATCAATATTCATGGCTTTTCGGGAAATAAAGTGTTCCATTTTCCCTTTTACTTGAGGCGGACAATACAATTCATTCGGACAAAAATGCTGTGCTTCACCTTCATTTCGTTCTAATCTTGAATTGCATTCAGGACAATTTTCTATGAACTGAACTACTTCTGATCCACTATGGCGTTTTTCAAAATTCACTCCAACTATTTTAGGAATGATTTCACCACCTTTTTCAACAAACACGAAATCATGATAATGAATATCTAGCTTTTCAATTTGATCTGAATTGTGCAATGAAGCTCGTTTCACAGTTGTACCACCAAGATGAACTGGGTTTAAATTTGCAACTGGCGTAATTGCCCCTGTTCTCCCTACTTGGTAATCGATTGAATTCAACTGAGTTTCAACACGCTCAGTTTTAAACTTATACGCAATTGCCCATCTTGGTGACTTCGCCGTAAAGCCCAAATCTTGCTGCTGCAAATAATTGTTCACTTTTATCACCACTCCATCGATTTCAAAAGGCAAGTTGTTTCGTTCTGTTTCCCAATAGGAAATAAACTCCATAATCCCTTCAATTGAATCTACTTTTCGTATGTAATTCATCTTCGCTGTCGGCACTTTAAATCCCCAAGTTCCAGCTTGCTCAACTGCTTCAAAATGTCCTTCTGCACTTAATTTATTGCCGTAAACACCATATAAAAAACAGTCTAACCCTCTATCTGCTACAATTTTAGAATCCTGCATTTTCAGTGTTCCTGACGCTGAATTGCGCGGATTAGCAAAAACTGCTTCTCCTAATTCTTCTCTATCTCGGTTGAGTTGGTTGAAATTTTCAAGAGGAAAGAAGATCTCTCCACGAATTTCAAAATCAGCTGGAAAATCTCCCTTTAATTGCAAAGGTATGGTTCTGATCGTCTTCACATTCGTTGTAACATTTTCACCTTGTGTTCCATCTCCACGTGTCACTGCTCTTGTCAACACACCTTTTTCATAACGAATTCCTATGGCTACACCATCGTATTTCAATTCACACACATATTCTATTGGTCCGTCAGCCATTTTTTTCAAGCGATTTTCCCACTCAATGATTTCTTCTTGGGAATACGTATTTGATAATGAAAGCATTGGAAAAGTATGAACAACGGTTTCAAACTTTTTAGTTATGTCGCCACCAACTCTTTTTGTAGGCGAGTACGAATAAGCAAATTCAGGAAATGAGGTTTCTAATGCAATCAGCTTTTCTAACAGCATATCAAAATCGTAATCTGAAATCGTAGGATTGCTTTCAACGTAGTATTGATGGTTGTATGCGTTGATTTTCTGAATCAAGTCCTCAATTTCAAGCTTTGCTTGTTCTTTATTCATTGTGTGAATTTAGCGACTAAAATCTCAAAAACGAATGTGATAAAGAAAAAATATCAACAATGTATTATGGAATAAAGTGCTTGAGGTTCAAGAAGGGTTAGATTCGTTAAGAGAGAGTTAGAATTGTACGAGAGGAATTGGGATTTAATTTAGGAAGAATTAACGATTAAATGATATAATTACCTTATTATCAATACGTTCGCAATATTGCAAATTCCCGAATTCCCTTATTTTCGAAGAGGCAAATTTGCGAAAAGGACAATTAGCAAAAACGGAAAAACTGGAATATGACTAGACGGAAAAATGAAAAGACGCAAATTTGAAAATTTTCACATCATCCAGCATCCAAATTGTCCAGACAATCGAATGCTAGAAATAACACTTTTCTATTTTTTACTTCATCAATTCATCATTCCAATTTAATCCTTCACAAATTAGGACTTATCCGACCTTTTTTTAACTTTGAAGAAACACTAGGAATTTGAAACAACTTTTAGGATTACTCATTTTTATATCGGTATGTTCCACAAGTGCGAACGCACAATACGTGGATCGTTTTGATATGCACAAATTGGTCATTCAATTTGAAGATGCTTCCACTGAGATTGTTTCAGGATACATTCCACTACTCTGCCGTTTAGCTGATACGCTCAATAAAAATCCAGATATCCACGTGTTAATCAGAGGACATGTTTGTTGCGTTAAAAGAAACAGATTGGCCAAGCAGCGTGCACGAGCCGTAGAACATTACCTCATTCTTTTTGGTGTTGACCCAAAACGTTTAACAACGAAGGGATTTAAAAACTCTCTTCCTGTTGTATTTCCTGAAACATCACGAGATGATGAATTAAAAAATATGCGGGTTGATTTTGTGTATACCAACAAACGAGCACCAGAATAGAAATTAAGTTTAAGCGTACTAAGATCTTATTTCGATTCTACTTGAAGAGTACTTCATCTCCAATTAGCATTTCTTGCATTGTGTTAGTTTTAATACCCGGACGAGAACAGTATTGGCTGCATATTTTCTTCAAAAAAAAACCATGAGCAAACTATTACTCATGGATTCTATAGTATAATTATTAATAGCATTTACGGTCTTCTTCCTGTTGCTAAAGTGTATAAAATTCCAATTACAGCCAACACAAGCAAAATGTGTATCAAACTTCCGACTGCTTCTCCAAATCCTATATACCCGATTAACCATCCTATTAATAATATAACGATAACTAAATTGATCAAACCTCTCATAACTTTTAGATTTTATGTTTCTATTAAACTAATGAGAATCCTTCGAAAAAACTATTCTCTTAACATTTTTTAATGTCTGAAATTCATTGAATTAAACAACAAGCTTCTTGTAATTCAACACTCACGTGAATTCGCACGATTTGAGCTAAAATAAAATGATCTCAACAATTTATACGATTGTCTTCAACAGCCAATAAATGTTAACGAAAACAAAAAAATGCCACATGAAAAAATCCATGTGGCAATTCATTTTCATAATGAAATTATCATTGTCAAAATTAAAATCAAACTTGCAAATATTTCAAGACTGTTTCTTCCAAATTATAGATAATATCAATGTCGTTTTTATCCAGAATCATATTGAAATTTCCTTGTTTTAATTCAGGCGTCATATCCGCTTTTCCAGACAATAAAAAGATGATTGTTTCAAAGCCCATTTCTCTGACTTTTTCAGCCAAAAACGCACCATTATTCGCACTATCTGTCTTCTCGTCAAGGTAATAGTCCGTAATCAACAGTTCTGGTGGTGTTTCATGAATTGCCTCCAATGCAACATGTGCATTGTCAAATAAATGAATCTCAAAACTAGGATTTGTATCTAGTACGCGCTTAATCATTGATGCAATGATCTCACTATCTTCTACTATAAATATTTTCTTTTTCATGTTAATGATTGAACTCTATTTAGGTATAAAGTTCAAGTATCATTCCAAGTTATTTATCTTTTGCTTCTTTCGCTTCTTTTAAAAGTCGATATACAGTTGTTTGACCAATTTCCAATTTATCGGCAACCATTTTCGTGTTATCATCAAATTTTTCCATGAAATGCTTCACAATTTGAATTTCATAATCACGCATCGTTCTATTCTCCGCCAATAAATCTGGTAAAACATCGGAATAGTTAATGGTCAAATCTTGTGTTTGAATCTCAGTACTATCTGCCATTACACAACTTAACTCAACAACGGATTTCAACTCACGAATGTTCCCAGGCCAATGATAATGCATTAATTTATAGCGCGATTCATCACTCAAGGATTTTGGCTCCATGCCATTTTCTTTGCAAAACAGTCCAATAAAATGCTTTGCTAACAACAAAACATCTTGATCACGATCGCGCAATGGCGGTAAATGAATTGGCAAACCGAACAAACGGTAGTACAAATCTTCTCTAAAATTACCATCTCGCACTTCCAATTGCAAATCTCTGTTTGTTGCAACAATGATTCGACAATTGACTTTTATTGGAGAGTTACTTCCAATTCGAGTGATTTCCTTTTCTTGCAATGCTCTTAATAATTTGGCTTGAAAAGCAATGTCCATTTCACCAATTTCATCCAAAAACAGCGTTCCTCCTTCTGCCTCTTCAAACTTTCCAATTCTTCGAGTGACAGCACCTGTAAAAGCACCTTTTTCGTAACCAAACAATTCACTTTCAATCAACTCAGCCGGTAAAGCAGCCATATTAATCGCAACGAAAGGATTTTTAGCACGATCTGAATTGTAATGAATGGCTTTTGCAACAACTTCCTTTCCGGTTCCTGTTTCTCCAGTGATACTGACAGTAATGTTAGTCTGAGTTGCTTTAGAAATCATATTGTGAATACTCTTAATTGAGGTACTTTGACCTAAAATTGTATTCTCAAAATCGTATTTGCGTTGAACTTCAACCTTCAACACTTCAATTTCTTTCTTCAAACCTGCATTCTTGCGAATGTGGTTCATAACGGTCAACAAGCGATCACGAATGTCGTCTGATTTTACGATGTAATCGTATGCACCTAACTTTAACAAATCAACTGCTGTGGTAATTTCAGATTGTTCTGAGATAATCACAACTTCGATCGTTGGATTGATGTCCTTGATTTTTTTCAACAACTCATCACCGTTCAAATCTGGAAGTCGATAATCTAACGTGACAACATTTGGATTTTCATGTAAATGATCCAACATTTCTTTTCCTGAAAAAAAGGACTTAATTGTAAAGTCGGGATTCAGTGATAAGTTGTGTACTAATAATTTATTATACCATTCATTGTCTTCAACAACAAATATCGAAAATGGTTTGTCCATTTATAGTTTTTTTATTTTGGTTTGGTAATCTATTTTTTTAATTCCTTTAGACGTAGTAGTTCGGAGTCTATTTCAGCAGTCACCAAATCTACTTCATTTTGAAGAGATTTCAATGCATCTTTGATTAATTTTGTTCCTTTCCTTGATCGCGTGATGTTTTCAATGCGTTTCAGCATGAAATACAAATCATGTGCGCCCAAATGTTTGCAAGGTGAAGAAATCTTATGCGCTTCGTTTGCAACCATCTCCCAATCATCATTCGAATAACCTATTTGGATGATATTGATTCCCTCATTGGTTGAATGATTGAAGGTTTCCAACATGTCAATGTAAAAGGCATTTTCTCCTCCGCTGATTTTACGCATAATATTAAAATCAACCTTTTTCTCACCGAGCTCTTTCTTTGTTTCCGTTTTTTCAAACTCTGGAATACTGTTTTGATTAGATGAGCAAACACGCTCTATCTCCACCAATAAATCAATCTCCTTGTAAGGCTTGGCAACGTATCCATTCATTCCAGCATCTTTGAATTCATGCCATTCTTTTTGAGATATTGCAGCCGTTAAGGTGATGATTTTCACGTTTCTCTTCTGCTCGTCTTCCAATCTTCGAATCACTTGTGTTGCTTCAATCCCGTTCATGAGTGGCATTCGAGCATCCATCAATATTAAATCGAAATGATTGTTCTGAACTGCTTCTACAGCTTCTTTACCGTTATTTGCCGTTTTGTAACTGACTTGGTGACGATCCAAAATTGCCATCAATAATTTTCGATTGAATTGCTCATCATCAACAATTAATACGTTTTGAATGGACAAAGGAACAGATTCGATGGAAGGTTCTTTGATATCCTCTTGAACGCCGATTTCCATTGGAATTTGAAGTGTTGCAGTTGTACCAATAGATTCTTCACTTTCCAAAATCAACGTTCCATTCATCATTTCAGCAAGCATTTTACTAATCGACAAGCCCAATCCTGTTCCACCGTGATCCTTTGCTGTACCAGCTGACGCTTGTTCAAATTCAAGAAAAACACGTTTCATTGTTTCTTGATTCATTCCTATTCCAGTATCTTTTACATTCAATTTCAAGTGCTCGCCTTCAACTTCCACTAATAATTGAACGCTTCCTTCACTGGTAAACTTAATGGCATTGCTGACAAGATTCAATAATATTTGACGCAAGCGAAATGCATCACCAATTAAAATCTCAGGAATTGCGGGATCGACTTGGCACGTTACCACAACATCTTTATCGTTTGCTAATTGTTTTCCAAAAGCCGTTACTTCGTTAGCGACATCTCGAATTTTAAATCCAGCTGCATCCAATTTCAACTTCCCATTTTGTAGTTTACTAAAATCCAAGACATCATTGATTAAATAAATCAAATGCTCCGAAGATTTTTGAATCATATTCACATATTCTCTTTGAACACCTGTTAATTGCGTTTCATCCAACTGATCCGCAAATCCAGCAATCGCATTCATAGGAGTACGAATTTCATGACTCATATTCGCCATAAATCGCTCTCTTGTATGTGCTAAATTTTCAGATTCTTCCTTTGATTTTTTCAAAGCAATTTTATAGAGGTTGTTACGACTGACATATTTCAGAATGAGGTAAACAATAAATATCATTAACAATCCAAGCAAAACACAGAAAATAGCAATCTGACTATTGGTTTTACTTGCTTCTATCTTTGCAACTCCAGCAGCTTCTAATAATTTGGCTTGTTCTTTGGCTTCGAAATCATCCAAAAAATCAGTGATTTCTTTTGTCAATTTATTGTCTAGTGTGATTAAGTGCAATTCCGATTCCTTCAACCCTTTTTCAATCTTCATTTCTTCAGATTGAATTTGTTTGATTTCTTTACTTACATTTTCAACTTCCACCAATGGATTATCCAATTCAATTTCTTCAACAGCACCAACTTCTTCTTCCTTTTTATTTCGCTTGATCCATCCTAGTAATTTTCTCTTTGGTTTTTCATCAACAGTAACATCTGCCACAACAGCTTTTGTTTGTTTATCGCCAATGGAAGATTGTTCAATGGAATTGACGACTTTGCCCAGTGCCTCTTGTACACGAAATTGATCCTGAGCAAACAACAATTCATTCAACACTGCAAATTTTTCACTGATAAGCGAATCCAATTTGTCCATATCCAAATCATCTTCTGCCTTTTGATTCATTGCCGCCAAACGGTTCGATTGCTTATCTATATCGGTCGCCGTTTTATAAAAGCGATCTAAGTAAATTCTATCTCCTGTTAAACTATACGTTTTCGCATTGTTCCCCAGTAATGTCAAATCATTTTCCAAGGAATGAGCGGCAACCAATCTATCGTCAGGTCGAGTTGCATCGGTTACGCGGTTCACAATTGTAGAAAATCGATTGTAAGTGACAACTCCCGTGAAAATCACCATGATAAAAGCGATCATCAGCAGGACAATTAACTTGAACTCAAAATTTTTCTTTGCAACTTCCATATGAACAAACTAAAGATACCAACATTTTTCAGATTGATGGAATCAACACTATTATAGTTTGTTAAAATGAAACTCATTGGTAAGTTCTTTGTATTCGTTGGAATAGTCGTTCGATGCATTTCGAACAATCAGAGATTTGCTAACTAGCCGATTTGGTGAACTTAGACCAAAAGCTAAAATGCAACGTTTGAAGATTGTAGGTTTTGATTCTATTGACCAATCAACATGAAGACTCATGCCAATTTCACTAGCAAAATCGATCCATTTTTCCTTGTTTTCTATTGGAAGAATGATCCAAAACAATCCCTTCGGTGAAAGCAGTTGCATTGAAGACCGGAAAAAATCTTCCAACAATCCATTCGGTGCATGTTTTGCCTGATTTGCCTCGTTTTTATCACTCAGCAGAGCCTTTTCATAGAAAGGAGGATTGGTAACAATTAAATCAAATGTGTGATCAGAATGAAATCCTTGAATGCTTGTTTGGAACGAAGAAATTCGATTACTCCATTCAGATTCTTGAATATTGGTTTGACAATCTAACAATGATGCAGCATCGGGTTCAATAGCCACAATGGTTGCATCACGAAATTTTTGAGCCAACATCAAAGCGATGACACCAGTTCCTGCTCCTATATCTAAACAACGAGTTGGACATTCATGATTGGCTATCGCACCTAACAACATAGCATCTGTCCCAACTTTCAGAGCAGAATGTTCTTGATGAATCGTAAAATGTTTGAATTTAAAAGGCTTCAACGTTTAGCCTAGGTATAATTCCACCAATCCTGGAGGAGTTTCAATGGTAATTTTCTTATTGACACGATCGATTTCTTTCACAACACCTTCGCGAATTGGCACTAAGATTTCGATTGAACCTTTCATGATTTGAAAAAGTGGATTTGCCGCCAAGTCAATGACTTGTTCCATTTCACCAATCGATCCATGCACTGTGTCAATCACTTCAAATCCAGCGATTTCATGATCATAGAACTGTGTCCCGGTTAATTCTGGTAAGATAGATGCTGGCAAATAAACATCTTTTCGAAGAATGACTCTAGCGTCATTTTCTGAGTCCACACCTTCAAATTTCACAGCGGCAAAACCTTTTGGTTTTAATTTTAGTTGTGTGACAAAAAATGGAGTCAGTTGATTGTTGATATCGATGAAAACAGCATCAAGTGATGTGTAATCAGATGGATTGGTCACATCCAAAAATAGCGAAACTTCACCTTTAAATCCGTGAAGTTTCGCTACATAACCTAAATGAAAGCAATCTGCTTTATTCATTTACTATTTCTTTTTACTCAGCTGATTTTTCTTCTTCCGAAGCTTCTTCTGCTGGTGCTTCAGCTACTGGAGCTTCCTCTACTTCTGGAGTCTCTTCTGCTGCTGCTTCTACTTCAGCTTCTTCAGTTGCTGCCTCTGCTGCTGGAGCTTCTTCAACTTCTTCCACTACTGGAGCATTTTTTGCTTCAATTTCTTTCGCTCTTGCTGCATTAACATCAACTTCAGCTTTCAAACGTGCTGCTTTTTCAGCTGCTGCTGCTTTTGATAAACCTTCAGTTTTACCTGTGATTTTAGCATCTTTTTCAGCCAACCATTTAGCAAACTTCTCTTCAACTTGAGCTTCAGTCAAAGCACCTTTAGCGATACCTTTCACTAAGTGATTTTTGTACATCACACCTTTGTAGTGTAAAATTGCTCTTGCTGTATCAGAAAGTTCAGCACCTACTTGTACCCAGTGTAACGTACGATCAAAGTTGATCTCAATTGTAGCTGGATTTGTGTTTGGATTGTATGTTCCCAATTTCTCGATGAACTTACCATCTCTTTTCGCTCTGCTATCTGCAGCTACGATGTGGAAAAAAGCGTTTCCTTTTTTACCGTGTCTTTGCAATCTAATTCTAGTTGCCATAATTTTTACAGTTTGAGGTACGAAACCTCGATTTATAAATAAACAATCCTGTTTCTCTTAACAGGAGTGCAAAAGTACTCAGAATATTCGAAAAATCAACAAATTGACGAATAATTTTGTTGTCATTCAATTCAAAATCTTTTGCGCCTACAAAGTTACATCATTTAAACTGATTTATTTAATAATTTTACCCCCAGAAAAACATCATTCTATGGAAATTCGTGAGCTCACAACCAAAGCTGAAATGCTTGAACAACTGGCACTTTTACAAGAAATGTATCCTAGTTTAACTTACGAAGACTATTCAAATGATTTGGATGCGATGATTCCAAACAACTACTCACAAATTGCCGTTTTTGAAAACAACGAATGTTTGGGATTATCTGGAATTTGGTGTGGAACAAAGTTATGGTGCGGAAAATACATCGAATTAGACAATATTATAGTTAGTTCTAAATCACGCTCAAAAGGAATTGGAAAACTAATTTTTGATTACGTCCAAAAAATGGGAGAAGAACAACAAGTTTCCATGCTTTCGCTCGATTCCTATACAACAAATCACAAAGCTCATAAGTTTTTTTACAATGAAGGATTCGGACCGAAAGGCTTTCATTTTATCAAGGTTTTAGACGAAACCAAGCTTCGTTAATTTATGCAAGCATAGATAAGTGAAGGCATAATTTATTCACGTTTAGGACATTCTTTCAGAATAATTGTGCTAAATTTGAACAAACTAGAAAAACATGCTTAAACATTTAATTCTCCCAGCCATAGTTATGGCTATGAATGTCGTACATTCTCAAGAAAACTCTACAGACTGCTCAAAAAGAGCAAGGTACACCAATCACAACGCTAAAAGCAATACATTAAGTTTGGCACAAATTGCTGAAACAGAACGTTACGATGTTCACTTCTACGATTTGGATTTAAACATGACGAACACGTCTACTGCTTTATCCGGAACAGTTGGAATCTACGGGACAGCAAACGAAAATTTAGATTCAGTTCTTTTTGAATTGTTCTCAAGTTTTACAATTTCCGACATCAAATTAAACAATGTCTCAACACCGTATTCACGTGTAGCATCGGCAATCAAGGTTCCTGTCAACATCACGACAGGTCAAGCGTTTAAAATTGAAGTTTCCTACGCGGGAACACCTCCAACGGCTGCAACGAATCCTTTAGGTGGATCTGGAATGACCAATGCCTCTTCTCCATCATGGGGAAATCAAGTTACTTGGTCGTTATCTGAGCCATTTTCGGCTTTTGAATGGTTTCCTTGTAAACAGTCGTTGAAAGACAAAGCTGATAGTAGCGCTTTTAAGATTACCGTACCAAGCAATTGCATGGCAGGTTCGAATGGTTTACTTGAAAACGTAGTTGACTTAGGTGGAACAAAACGTTATGAATGGAAACACCGTCACCCAATTGATTACTACCTTATCTCTGTAGCAGTTGCAAGATATGTTGATTATACAGTCTATGCCAATCCAGCTGGAGCTCCAGGACCAGTAATGATTCAGAATTTCATTTACGACAATCCTGCAACATTGCCAAATTTCCAAAATGACATTGATGAAACGGTTGACTTCATTGAATTATTTGCAGATATTTTTGGGCCATATCCATTTGATGACGAAAAGTATGGACATTGCATGGCGCCTTTGTCAGGCGGAATGGAACATCAAACAATGACGACGCAAGGATTCTTTGAGCGCACGTTGACGGCTCACGAATTAGCTCACCAATGGTGGGGAGATTACGTAACTTGTGGTTCATGGGCTGACATTTGGGTGAATGAAGGATTTGCTTCGTATGCTGAGTACTTAATGCTTGAGAATCTGTACTCTGCGGCTCAAGCTGCAAACGACATGAATTCACGACACAACAACATTAAAAGTCAAAATGGAGGAAGTGTTTGGGTAGCCGATAGCTTGAATGAAAATGCCATTTTTAGTGGACGATTGGTGTATGATAAAGGAGCGGCAATTGTGCATACAATGCGCTATTTGATCAATGATGACCAAGTATTCTTCCAAGGATTAAGAAACTTTTTGAATACGTATGCAGAAGGAAATGCCATTGGATTAGATATGAAAGCTGAAATGGAAGCTGCTTCAGGAGTAGATTTAACTGACTTTTTCGAGCAATGGTACTTTGGAGAAGGTTTCCCAACGTATTCTGCTGAATACAATTTGAATGGTTCAGATTTATATGTTAGAATCAATCATTCTGCATCAAAACCAAGCGTAACACCAACATTTACAAATCCGATTGACATTCGTATCACTCGCAATGCAGCATCTGATACGACGATTCGTTTAGATATTCAAAGTAATTCAGATTTATTCATCATTCCGAATATGGGGAATTTCAACTCATTGGCTGAATTAGACTATGGAAACTGGATTATCAATAATGCTGGAGCTATCGTTGCCAATCCTTCTGTTTCGATTGAAGAAAATGGTGCAATTGCTTCGGACATAGTATTATATCCAAATCCTACTTCAGGAATGTTTACAATCAAAAATGAAAACAATGAAACGTTCGAATTAACGGTTTTTGACACAAAAGGTAAAGTGATGATTCACAAAACAATCTCAGGAACTGAAACAGTTGACTTGAATCATTTCACACAAGGACAATATTTAGTTGAATTGAAAGGTGATTCCAATAAAATTACTCGTAAGATTATTAAGAACTAAGAAGTTTTCTTCCAATTAGAATTGGCGGCAAGGGTTAAAATCCTTTGTCGCCTTTTTTTATGACAAAAATATTCTCTGCGAATTTTTGAGAAATGATCTTCTCCTCTCCTTCAATTTGAATTGTGAGCAATTGATCAAATTCTTCAATATGAACGATTTCAATTTGCTGTCCAATAGTAATTCCAATTTTATCAGCATATTGCAAGAATGCAGAAGAGTTATCCTTTACAGCAATCACTTTGCTTAAGTCCTTTTCTGTCAATTCCGACAATTTTCGACTGAAAGGAATCGCAATTTCGCCGTTTTTAGATGGAATCGCATCTCCATGTGGATCAAACTTTGGAAAATCCAAAAACTCATCCAAACTATCGATCAATTTTTGAGAATGTATGTGCTCCAATTGCTCCGCTACTTCATGGACTTCATCCCACGAAAAATTCATTTTTTCATACAAGAAAGTTTCCCACAATCGATGTTTGCGAATGATGTCCATTCCATTTTTTTTTCCAAGAACAGTCAAAGAAATTTTACCATATTTTTTGTAGTCAACCAACTCTTTATCCTTGAGTTTTTTGAGCATATCTGTTACGGTTGCAGGTTTTACTTGCAATTCTCCCGCTAGTTCATTTGTTCCAACTCCTGATTTATCGGATAGTATTGTTAAATGCAATAAAGCTTTTAAATAATCTTCTTCTGTTTTTGAAAGCATGTTCAAAAATACTTTTTTAATCCTTAAAATGTTGGTTCAGTCAACAAAATCGCATACTTTCTTGCTGCTGATTCTTTTGAACAAGCGTTGAAATGCCACCATTCCGTTGGTATATTTCGAAATCCTCTACCTGATAGTATTTTTCGCAATAGTTTTCGGTTTTCGATGTGATCTTCTGTCAATTCTCCCGAAGCAATGAACTTCCACTCCATTGATGGATAGGCAATTTTGCGAATATCATCATATCCTGCACCCATATCTAGCGGCTTCCCATTTTCATCCACAATCGTGATATCCACAGCAGCACCATAATTGTGCATGCTCTTATTTCTAGGATTGGAGACAAACTTTCCGCGCTCATGAACAGGAATAGTATCTAAAGCGTTCCACATGTCTTGCTGAACAGAAACTGGTCGAACAGCATCGTAAATCAACAAACTGTAATTGGGATGCATTGCTTTTAAATCTTGTTGACACAGCGCCAAACGCTCAGCAACATCTTGTTGAAGATAAGCATGTTGAATGTTGTGATACAACACACGCTTCATGAAATTATCGCTCGTCGTATACTTTAATTCAACTTGAATGGTAGGATCAATTGTCTGAACATCCACTAAATTATTCACCAGCAAAACAGAATCAGCTTTGATCTTTTTCTCCACTGAATCTTGCCTCTGAGCCTCTTCTAGTTGATTGTTTTCTAGTTCAAGTACTGATGAATCTTCGCAACATTCTTCTTGATTTTCTGGTCGCGCACAAGCTACACAACACGCCATAAGGAATACAACAATGAAAAACTTCATGGAATAAAAATACACATTTTCTCAATCAAGGCTTTCGTCGTGCTCTTTCATGTCCTGACGCAAGTCCAATTTTCTAAAGGATGGAGAAAATGTCCCCATTGTGATTACGGTTAGAATCGTCATACTTCCTCCAAATACAACCGCCGTTACTGTTCCCATTAATTTGGCTGTCAAACCGCTTTCAAATGCACCCAATTCATTGGATGAACCAACAAACATGGAATTCACAGAAGCAATTCTTCCACGCATTTCATCCGGAGCTTTTAATTGCAAAATTGTTTGACGAATCACAACAGAAATTCCATCCGTCACACCACTGAAAAACAAAGCCAATACTGATAGCCAGAAAATTTCGGACAATCCAAATGCTATGATGCACAGTCCGAACCCGAAGATGGCAAACAATAATTTCAATCCGGCATTCTTTGCTATTGGAATGTAAGCAGTAATCAAAACGGTCAACAATGCTCCAACTGCTGGTGCTGCTCTTAAAATTCCAAATCCTTGCGGTCCGACTTTCAAAATATCTTGTGCGAAGATTGGTAACAAAGCCACTGCTCCACCAAATAAAACCGCTACCATATCTAAGGTAATTGCTCCAAAAATTGCTTTTGAATTGAACACAAAACGCAAACCTTCTTTCAAACTTTGCATGATTGGTTCACCGATTTTTTTATTCAAAATTGGTTTCTTTTCGATTTTCAGCAAGCTCACAAATGCCAACAACGCGAAAAACAAAATAACTGACATTGACCAATGCACACCAATGATGTGAATGCTCAAACCTGCAACAGCGGGACCAATGACAGAAGCTCCTTGCCACACTGAACTACTCCACGTTGCAGCATTTGGATACGCTTTTTTAGGCACTAATTGTGCTACTAATGAAAAAATTGTTGGTCCAATGAAAGACCGAACGATTCCGCCTGCAAAAACCAAGGTGTAAATTCCCGCTAATATCACATTAGTTGACAATTGTTCAACAATCGCTGGTAATGTAAGCAGAAACAATCCTAAACTCAAAATGAAAAATGCCACAATGCATTTAAGCAATAAATTTCGTTTCTCCTTTTGATCGACGATATGTCCAGCAAACAATGCCATTCCAACAGCAGGAACCACCTCCATTAAACCAATAATACCTAGTGTCAATGGATTTTTCGTCAGACTATACACTTGCCATTCGATGATGATGAATTGCATGGACCAAGCAAAAACAAGGGCAAAACGAACAATCAAAAAAATATTGAATTCTTTGAATCGCAGTGCTGCGTACGGATCTTTTTTACTCATATTTTCGAATTCAAATCGATTTGAATCATTGATTTTAGCCAATAATTGTTAGGGCGAATTTGAACGATACAAAAGTACAAAAGGAATCCAAACCTGATTTACTTTCAACAAATACTTCAATGATTCATAAGCATGCAATCCAAGGAAAATTGTTAAAGAATTGTACAACTTTCTTTTCTTTCCTTATTAAATTGAAATTGTTTACAAATTTCCGTATTGATTTATAGAAGTGAGGAAGAAGAAAATTCAATTTGAATTTATGATTCATAAAAGGCGTTCACCGTCTGAATTTCGAACTTTCCGAGAGAAATTCACTACTTTTTTAGAATCATTTCAAATGGAATTTTCGCCGAACGGCCTAAATCAATACTAGATTTTTTGGTTCTTTTTTATCAATGAAAAAAGAACAGAACTTTTCCTGGTCTAACTATCTAATATAACTTCAAGTTTTCGCTATCTTTACGCCAAAATTTTTAAGAAATGCCAAAGATATCTCAGAAGGCCATTGACATGCCTGCTTCACCAATTCGAAAATTGGTTCCTTTCGCTGAATCGGCGAAAAAACAAGGAAAAAAAGTATATCATTTAAATATTGGTCAACCTGATATTGATTCCCCACAAGTTGCTTTAGACGCTGTCAAAAACTTGGACAGAACTGTGATTGAATACAGTCACTCTGCTGGTTTTGAATCGTACAGAGAGAAATTAAGCGCGTATTACAGAAAGACTGGAATCAATGTGAATACTGAAGACATCTTAATCACAACAGGTGGATCGGAAGCTTTGATTTTTGGATTTATGTCGACCTGTAACCCTGGAGATGAAGTCATTATTCCAGAACCATTTTATGCGAATTACAATGGTTTTGCTGTAACAGCAGGAATTTCTGTTGTGCCAGTTACGGCGACAATTGAAACAGGATTTGCCTTGCCTCCAGTTGAAGAAATTGAGAAAAAAATCACTTCCAAAACAAAAGCGATTGTGATTTGCAATCCTGGAAATCCAACTGGGTATTTGTACAGCAAAGCAGAATTAGAGCAATTACGTGACATCGTGAAGAAGCATGATTTATTCTTATTTGCTGACGAGGTTTACCGTGAGTTTTGCTACGATGGAGCAATTCCATTTTCGGTAATGAATTTGGAGGGAATTGAAGACAATGTCATCATGATTGACTCTGTTTCAAAACGCTATTCCATGTGTGGAGCGCGAATTGGAGCTTTGGTGACGAAAAACAAAGACGTGATGGCATCTGCATTGAAATTTGGTCAAGCGCGCTTGTCGCCTCCAACCATTGATCAAATTGCTTCAGAAGCGGCATTGGCGACACCACAAAGTTATTTCGACAATGTTGTAGATGAATACGTGACGCGCAGAAACATCATGGTTGATGGATTAAACGCGATTCCTGGAGTTTTCTGTCCGAAACCAAGCGGGGCATTTTACTGCGTAGCACAATTCCCTGTTGACGATGCAGAAAAATTCTGTATCTGGTTACTAGAAGAGTTTGATTTAGACGGTCAAACTGTTATGATGGCACCAGCGAACGGATTTTATGCTACAGCAGGCGCAGGAAAAAATGAAGCGCGCATTGCGTATGTTTTGAACCAAGAATCATTACATGGAGCTGTGAAATGTTTGGAAGAAGCATTGAAGGTTTATCCTGGCAGAACGAATTAAGAAAAAAAGATTACGGATTGCGGATTGCGGATTTGCTTCAACGCTGCCTTTTTTTTTAGAGCTGCGTGATATTCAAAAACGCAAACATATCTTACTTTTATAAGTTCCTCAAATGAACAAGTGAAACGGATGGCTGAAAAGTTGTCCGTTTTTTATTGGTATAATTATTCGAATAATATGCGCATAATTATACGACTACCAAGATTCTTGAAAACAACAAAATGAATAAGGCCTCCTATTTCCGGAGATTTTAAATTATTTTGTTTCCAAATGAACTATTGAAATAGTTCAGATTAATTGTTTATTTTTAGAATTGCTAAACCGTTTAATGGTGTTTAGCCGATTGTTACCACAAATTGAATGAAAAAATATAGAGACGATATAAAAACGATATTTCAAGTCTTGAGCTTCATTGCTCTTTACTTTTTGTTTAGTATGATTGACAATCCAATCGTAGCAATCATAAGTGGTGTATTTTGGCTTTTTGTATGGTCATTAAACATTTACGATAAAATAAAATATAGAAGCAAAAAGTACCCAAACGAAATTCGATTTCCCACTCAAAATGATTCATACTTTAAAATAACGTCATTAAGCTTGGGTGGTATGCTGACAGTTGGAATGATTATCTGGTTCACGCTTATGACGGAATTCACATTAATTCCAGTCGTTGGGCTCTTAGCTGGAATTCTCATATTGATAAATGGAATAATTGATGTTCCCAAGGGTCAATTAAAATTCGACAATTCAAATCTGAAACTGATTGGTATAAAGGAAGGGGTCGAAATAAGTGATATTCGATACATAAATATAGATAATGACATGATAACCGTACACAAGGATAAAGACTCTTCAGTAAAACTTGATAGACTTGAATTAAACGAAAAATGGATTTCTAAGATATCAGATTTTCTAAAGCTCAAGTTGAATAATGATGAAGTGAAAATAACTTGTGGTAACACTATGTAAAAATGCATTAAAAAGCATTTTACATTTATCGTTGTAAGCAATAAGTACTGCACTTGAAAATTTTAACAGCTATATTATTTATCATACTCTCCTTACAATTATTTGGGCAGGAGGCATTTTGGAATCGGTTCAAACCTAAAGAATTTAGTGAGCCAATATTTATTTTAAAAAATAATAATATCGAGTCATTTCATCTTGTCCTTCCAGAGGATGAAAAATCATATCCATTTAAGTTTTTGAATGATTCGGTCATTATTCAATTAGATTCCGAATTGAAATATGTATTGAGAAATGATTTAGTTCTACCCATTCTTGATAAAGGTGACAGCCTTGATTTTTTGGATTTTTGGAAAGATAAGATTATTAAAAAATATGATTCATTAAACGTCGAAATAACTGAATATTATGAATCAAACGAGGAGAATGAAGATCTAAAACTCACCTTCAAATCCTATAATTATCCTGATTCAACTGTAGACTATTCGTATGACGTTTTTGATTATGTACATACAAGTGTACCATTAAAACTTGGAGACTCAACAGTAATAAACCACAAATGGGTCAGCGAATTTGGTATTGATTATTCAATTGAAACTTATACTCGTAAAACGACTGCTCAAGGTAACTCAAGCAATACAATAATTACATACAAATTGGAGAAGATTGGTAGCACAGAGCCGGTGGAAATTAGAAGGTATGAGGTGAATTTACTTTACAAGAAAAAGAAGAAACGAATAGAACGAATAATTTTTACTTCCAATATTAGCGGCTATGGGAATTATTCCATTGAAAATTTCAAGTTCAAAAAAAAATAAAGGAATGCTTATAACATCAACTAAAAGCCACGGGCTGAACAACCACAACCGAGAAGCCCGCGTCTCCTAGTTGAGAACTGTTGAAAACCGCATCATAAAAATCAAAAAATTCTTAATTATGTTTACAATAGAACAGATACACTAAGCATTTGGAAAAGTTAAAAGCGGAGCGGATTTCCCTCAATTTGTCCAAGACTTAAAAGAAATTGGAGTAACACATTATGATAATTTTTTATCAGACGGACAAACGATATACTATGGAATAAATGACTTTACCCTTGTAGGAGAGTCAAAATATCCGAAAATGGAAATCGACAACACAAGTTCTGCAGACAAACTGAAACACGCAATTACAATCCACCAACAGGGGCAAACCGACTATCCAACATTTTGTCAACAAGCGATAGAAGCAGGAGTTGAAAAATGGACAACACATATGATTGAAATGACTGTAACTTATCTCGACAAAAAAGGAAATAAATTGATTGTTGAAGCAATCCCAAAACCTTGAAACAATTGATGAAGAATGATGCACAAAAGTCAATGAACAATTGTGTAGGTATAGGAGAAATCGTTGTCGTAAAAAGTAAAAAACGTATAAAACGTCAATTCTAATCATTGTTTTAAAATCCAATAATTAATGTTTTTCGTTAATTATTAAATGTTTTACATATATTTGCTTCAAATTTGAAGTATGAATAAAATACCTTTACTTTTCACCCTAATTTTCTTTGTCTTGTACAAAGTGATTAGTCACTATTCCAATGAGCCATGGTTATCATTACTCATTTTCACTATACCAATAGGTCTTCTGATTGTTAATCTTTTGATTCGTAAAAAATTGAACAATAAACATTGGTTTTTAAGTTCTATCAACCTTCTGCTTGAAAGAAAAAGTTACACAACACGAAGTGACATTTCGGCTGATTTGCTATTTTATAAGCTCATCGAGCTCATAGAACATTCAGAATTTCAACTTTTCGATAAGGATGAAGAGCGTTTGAGTATACTATGCGGTACATCAACCAATTTTCTAACGTGGGGAGAAAATATATACATTCAACTAGAAGCTCAAAATGATCATTCAACTACCATAGAATTTGTTTCTACAACACTCTTCGGAAGTTCTTCTTGGAAACGAAATAAGAATAATTATGCGGCATTCATTGCTTCATTTGAAGAATCCTTAACAATTTGATTATGGCCATAATTGTGAATTTAGACGTCATGCTTGCGAAAAGAAAAATGCAAGTAAAAGAACTCTCTGCCATAATTGGAGTTTCTGTTGTGAACCTTTCCATTCTCAAACAAAGTAAAGGAAAAGCTATTCGATTTTCCACCTTAGAAGCAATTTGCAAAGCACTCGATTGTCAGCCAGGGGATATTCTAGAATTTATTGATGATACAAACAACTAATTCATGCTATTTCGACGAAAAAAAACGCTCTTAAAGCAACTATCTGCATCTTTTGGTCAACTCAAAACCGAACGATTCAATTTTGCACTCATTGAACGTTATCATAATAGAAAGAATAGTAAAGATAGCTTTCAAACGCTTTCGGATCAAACATGTAATGATCTAGATTTCGAATTATTCTTTTGTTATGCAGATAGAACAGTTTCAAAAATCGGACAGCAATATTTGTATCATCGACTGCGAACAATCGACCCTTCTATTCAATTTGAACATCAAGAAGAGGTCATCCAATTTCTCCATGAAAATCCACAAATCCGACTCAAGGTTCAATATGAACTCAGCAAACTTGGTCACCAACAAGCGTACTATGTTGTGGATCTTTTTCAAGAAGAGATTGATACAAAGCCAAACTGGTATTTTATCTTTCCATTACTTTCATTCACTGCAGTAGCATCTCTCCTACTTTCAGTATTCAATCCTGCACTTTTAGCCGTATTCTTATGTTTGCTTCCTCTTCACGCAATCATTCATTATGGGCTTAAAAGAAAGACCAACGTATTTTTAAACTCTATCCCATCCCTACTAACACTTGGTAGTGTTGCTAAAAAACTAGCCTCGTATCCAATTTTGAAAGGTGCTTTGCCGAGCATGAATGATTCAATCGCCACAATTACTTCCATTCGCAGAAAGATGTCATTTTTTAAATTAGATCAAAAAGTCGACAGTGATATGGAAGCGGCATATTGGTTTTTACTGGAACTGATTAAAATTGCATTCTTACTGGAACCTTTACTCCTGTTTAATGCGCTGGATAAGCTTAAAAATAAAGCCAGTGATATCGAAACAGTTTTTCAATTCATTGGAAAAGTGGATACCTATGTTTCGATAACTTCTTTGCGCAGTTCATTGACGACATACTGTTGTCCTACAATTTCTGACAACATAAATCATGTTGAATTCGAACAAATTTTTCATCCACTCGTTTCCAATTGCAGAAGCAATTCCATTGACACACAATCATCTGTATTATTAACAGGTTCCAATATGTCAGGTAAGACCACTTTTATTCGAGCAATTGGATTGAATTATATATCTGGAATGACATTGAACACCTGCTTTGCATCAAAAGCAACATTACCAATTGCCAAACTCTATTCTATGATTCGCATTCAAGATGATTTGACCGAAGGGAGCAGTTATTTTTACAAAGAAGTGGATGAAATACTAAACATCCTTAAGGAAACAAGTAAAGAATCCAAATCAATTCTTTTGTTGGATGAGCTTTTTAAAGGAACAAATACCATTGAACGAATTGCATCAGCTAAGTCCGTACTGTCATTTTTAGTAAAGCAAAATTGTCAAATCTTTGTCTCAACCCATGACATTGAATTGACTACAATGCTCTGCGATCAGTTTGAATTATTTCATTTTTCGGAATCAGTCGTAAATTCATCCATTCATTTCGATTACACCTTGAAAATAGGAATTTTACAACATGGAAATGCCATACGCATTTTAGAAATTAAACACTTTCCACAAGAGATCGTGGCATCCGCCCAAAAAATTGTTTCTGAAATGCTATAGATTACTGTCAATAGTTGGTTCAATCTATCTTTACGAATGTGAAATCACAGTGAAATGATATTCAAAATCATTGAATAATGTTCTTTTTATTCATTATTTTAGCAAGACATCCGTCATAATTTAAATAGTATGACGTGAAAGTACCAATTCAATTTACATGAAACGGTTAGAATTTATAAAATCAGTCGAATTTCTGCCATTAATAGCCAAGACCATGGAGCTAAAATCATTATCAAAATTGAGTGAATCATTGCAAAGCACAGATAAAATGCCTGTGTTGTTTTTGGGACATGGCAATCCAATGAACGCCATTGAAGAGAATGAATTTGTGCAAGGATTTCGAAAAATTGGGCAAGAAATACAAACTCCGAGTGCCATTTTATGTATTTCAGCTCATTGGGAGACAAAGGGTACATTTGTCACCGCAATGTCCCATCCACGAACCATTCATGATTTCGGAGGATTTCCTCAAGAACTTTTTGACGTGCAATATCCTGCTCCTGGAAGTCCAGAATTGGCGCATAATGTACAATCGATTGTAACAAAAACAAATGTAGCAATGGATTCTAATTGGGGACTTGATCATGGTGCTTGGAGTGTCATCAAACATATGTATCCTACTGCGAATATCCCAGTCATTCAAATGAGCATTGACTACACCAAACCTGCGCAATATCACTTCGAACTAGCAAAAGAACTTTCTGCTTTGCGTAAGAAAGGAATTCTCATTGTGGGAAGTGGAAACATGATTCATAATTTGAGAATGGTTGCATGGGACAAATTGAATGGAGATCCATTCGCTTATGATTGGGCTATTGAAGCGAATCAGAAAATGAAATCTTACATTCTGAATGAGAATTTTAAAAACCTCATTGAATACGAAAAACAAGGAAAGGCGTTTGAATTAGCAATACCAACTCCTGAGCATTACTTGCCTTTGATTTATACCTTAGCTTTAAAAGAATCGAGCGACCAAATTGAATTATTCAACGATCAACCAATAGGTGGTTCACTCTCAATGACTTCGGTGAAATTTGAATGAGTTGAAAAAGGATTGAATTGATATCAAACCACAATCCCACTCACACAAACATCATCCACTTGATCTAAATCGCCTTTAAAATCGAAATGGAAACCTTCTAATGCTCATTTCTGTGCAATTGACGACAGCAATCCTTCTTGCGATAACACTAGAAAATCCCCCAAAACCTTTTGGTTTTAGGGGATTTTACACCTACAGTTTAACTTTGAAAAAACTATTGCTTCACAACTAATTGTGAACGATTGAAACCACTTCCTGTAAGTGTTATGATGTAACTTCCTTTTGACAATGTCTCTGTATCATTCAATTCTATAATCGATTCTTCATACACTTCTTCTTGTCGTATGATATTCCCTAACATATCCGTTAATGTCAAAACGCCACTTATTGGTTGTTGAAATTGAATTCTAACTGATGTATTGAATGGATTTGGAGATACGATCAATTTAGAACCTAAAACTTCCTTTAAACCTACATTCTCTCCCCCATTTTCTTCACACGGACTCGCATTGATTTGTGCATTCGTATTAAACAAAGCATGCTGAACGGCATTCCACATTCCATCAGATTCAGATCCTAACCTCCATATACCAACGCCACCTATGTAATCCTTTAAATCGTTTTCTAATAATGCACTTAACTTGTAATCCAGCGAAAGACTATCTTGAAAATAACACACCCAATTTTGCCCTTCAATCTGAACTTGAAAATAAGGATCTTTTCCATTTGCATCTCTTTGTATTGCAGACGGTTGGACACCATATTCAATCATCAATTCTTGAGCATCTCGATACGTCAAACCAAGTCCTGGGTCATTCAACGTATGATTTTCAAACCCTGCTTTCCATCTATACCCATAATATGGTAATCCTATTTGAATTTTTGAAGGATCATTTATTTCTGATAGTGCAAAATTTGCAACATCGTTGATCCAATCTGGAGTTGATTGACAACCGGCTGTTGGTGGAGGATTTGAATAAGTTGGAGATGTTGCCCAATGTAAATCATATGTCATCAATAATAATTCATCTACAGCATTTCCAATTCGTTCGAAATCTTGAGCTTGCGGTCCATACCAAGTCCCATGTCCAACTTTAGTATGTACTGCTGTTGTTAGAATTTTACCTTGCGAATGAACAATTGTTGACAAATCCTCCATAAACAATGCATAATTATCGCGGTCTTGAGCATGCAAGCTTTCATAATCGACATCAATACCAGCAAAGCTAGGGTGTGATTGTAGAATCCCAAGTATATCTTGTAAATGCGTTGACCTTAAACTTGCATTTGTCATCATGGTATGAACTCCCAATTGATCAAAATCCTGTAGTTCACTATTGTAATTATAAATTACAGGAACCAATTCAATTCCATTTTGAATGCAGAAATCCACAACGCCGAGAACAACTAAAGAATCATACCAAAAGTCAATTTCTGAATAAGGATCAACTCCCGCAGGTAAATCTTGTCCAGCTCTCAATCTTCCATCACTAGAAATTGAGTACAATTGAACGCGCAATTGATCTATATTGGCGCCATATTTTTGTAAGGAGCACCATGCATTTTCAGCGTCGAAGATGGGAAAATAAGCCACTATTTTTTTGGATGCAAATGTCTTTCTACTTGGATCAAAAGGTTTTATTTTTTGCACAGCATAAGAATTCGCTTGTATGGTTCCTTGAGTATCGTAAATTACCTCTACAACTTCACCACCTGATACCATAGAAATTGAACGAGGTAAGAAATCTATCCAATCTTCAACAGAACCACTCGGTATCCATTCTCCGTTCAGCACAAATGATTCGGAAACCGACAATGTTTGGTCCCAATTCGGACCCGTTAGCTTAATTTCTCCTGTTAGAGCATTTAAACTTGTTTTTGTCACTACTCCCCAAGTTTTGTTCAATGTTTTCCACGTCATAAACATTTCCCAATTCATTAACTCTTCCGTTCCTGTATTTTCAACTTTGAAATAGTATTCTCCTCCAAATCGCGCGTTTTCATCGCTTGGTGGAATGGAATAAATAAAGTAATCTGGATGATCTGGATATCCCAATGTTACAGTAACCTGTTTCAATGCATGTACCGGAGAAAATGCTAGTACAATTAGAAAAATGGTAATACTAAATAATCTATTTTTCATGTTTTACTTTTTTACAATAGTTTGATTAACAACAGCTTGATTTTTAATTGATAATTTAAGAAGGTAAATTCCAGCTTGAAATTCTTCCATTGAAACGATCAAATCTTCTTTGCTTTCAACTTTTACAGCAACAAGAAGTTGACCACATGTATCATAAATTTCAAAACTATCAACCTCTTCACTTCCACCAGAAATAATGAATTGATGAGTAAATGGATTTGGAAAAACGATGACATTGCTTTTTACAATTTCTAGACTATTGGCACTTGATGTGTCCGTTTCAGAATTTGGAATGTAATTGCAAAAAACATCATTCAATTTATTTGCTAATGGAGTTTCAGAAATGACACCAGAACCAGCAAATGTTTCGATATAGTCGCCTGTAATTTCCCAAATGATTGCACCTTTTAATGCATTATCCATAATAAATTCAGCCTTTAGTTCAATTGATTCTTCATTGTCGTAAGACACGAAGGTGTTTAATCCATTTTTACCTGTTAAGTACGGCACTTTCGCGTTTGCATCCCAATGTTCATCAAACAAATCGAAGTTCAACAAAGTAGTGTAATAGAGAGGTGTACCTTCATCAATTTGAAACGTGATATTATCAGCTTGACCAGTATTTGAAGCAAACAAAGCAGGAGTCGATGTTGTTTTCATTGACCGACCATAAAATGCAATTCCAGCCGTGATTTTGTCAGAGGGAACATTATATGTATTTAACAGTAAATCAATTGATTGGTCTAAATTGAACTGAGCATCACCTTGAGATGGCGCATAAAGTGGTGAATTATGATTTGCAATTGGATCAAATGCTCCGAAATAGTCATAGGACATCACGTTGACAATATCCAATAGAGGTACAACATTATCCCAATCAACGTCATCCATTTTCGTGTAAGATGCACTCACTGCAGCGGTTAGAATCATGGGTTTATTGACCGATTGCCCATAGGTATCAATTTCTGTTCTAATTTCTTGCAAGAGCAATGTGAAATTTTGATAATCAGCAGGAGTACCGTTGTGATCAACAAAACCTGGATACTCCCAATCGATATCAACACCATCAAAATTGTATGTTTGAATTAACTGTACACATGCTTGTGCAAACATCTGTCGCTTAACTGGATCAGCCGCAATACTAGAAAAATGATTCGACAAAGTCCAACCACCAATAGAAGGTACAATTTTAACTCCATTTAAGTGAGCCTGACTTACTATAGAAGTATTTGGAACATAACCTCCAGAATTCCAATCAGGTTGACCAAGCAATAGATTTTCGTCAGCCCAAGAATCAGTTGTATTGATTGATCCGTCTGACTGAGGGGCAAAAAATGCATAGTTAATGATTGAATACTTGGAATAATCAATGGTTAGTGGATTGACTAATTTGCTCCTGTCGTACCATTGCCAATTTGGATAATATCCAACTATTTCCTTGCATGGTTGAGCAAACACTTGGAATGTATGGAATGAAATAATCATACATGTCCAGAATAGAGAGTTTTTCATTTTCATTTTTTGATTTTATTATGTGATGAATAATCATATAAATGTGACAATGTCTTGTGAAGTCAAAACTATGGACATAAAATCGAAAAAATGAAAGTTATACTTCCGAATTGATCAATTCGGAAAAGTAAATAACAACTATAATGTACTTTATATCAATTGATTAACCTGTTTTTTCTAAAAAAAGAAGGAGTAATACCAGTAATCATCTTAAAGTTGGAATTAAAAGAAGAAATGGAACTAAACCCAACCATATTCGCGATTCCTTCAATACTATATTTATCATATTTTTCAGAGCTAAGGAGTTTCCGAGATTCTTTTATTCTTATTTCATTGAGCCACCTGCTAAAATTCATGTTATAATGCGTATTGATTGATTCCGATAAATATGTTCTATTGGTTCTGAGTTTTTTGGCAACTTTATCTATTGTCAAATGATCATTTTTGTAATTTTCCTTTTCGATAATGTAGATCTCAAGTGATTGAATCATTTCTAAAATTTCAGGATAGCTAGAAATTGATGTATTTCGTTGAATATCTTCCTTTTTATCTTTCTCAAGAATTTGAGATAAAAGCGCTAAGTTCTTTCTTTTTAAGACGACTAAGTGATAGGCAAAAAAAACAGCAAGCACTAATACAAGCGAAACAAGAATCATTAAAAAAATAGTTCTTTTCCTTTCATAATCAAGTTGCTGCTTGACCATCGCTCTTTTCTGAACAGCTATTTTTTCTTGAAATTTTTTTTCAATAGCTATTGATCGGGCTGTGACTTCCTCGTGATTAAAACTTTCTCGGATACTGTCAGATCGTTTAAAATGTAGTAAAGCTTCTTCGAATTTTCGCTGCTTCGAAAACACTTCTCCGATTGCACGTTCAAATCTAAAAACATCTAGCTTGTACCCGAGAGTTTCAGCTTTTGTTAACCCAATTCTATAGAACTTTTCTGCTAATTGCAAAGAGTCCTGTTGCGAATAAATGTCAGCAATATTTCCATAGGTTCTAATCTCCGCTGAACCATCAGAAACAACCTTAAAGTAATCAATCGATTGAATGAAAATTAATTTGGCCTTTTCTAAATCACCCGCCATACTTGCAGTCCATGCTAGATTCAGCTTCAAATATAAATTGTTTCTTATTGAACCACTTTTTTCAAATTTAAGTGCTTCATTGTAATAGTAAAACGCTGAATCCAACAAAAGCTGTGCGGAGAAAGTTAAACCGATACTTGTCAAACATTTTAATTGGCTGTTATCATCATTGATCTGCTTGGCAATTCTCAGTCCCTTCCGATAATTCGTTGCTGCTATTAATGGATTTTCGGAACTTACCAAAATTGTTCCCATAGCATGATAATATTCTATTTGAACCAGTTTTGACGCATCATTTAACCTGCTAGACACATTGTTCAACAGTTCAATTGCTTGGTTTTGAGAACCAAATGAGTTTATTGCTTTAGCATATTGTATTTGGAGATGCGACACGGCATCTTTTCCAACTGTTTCTTTAATGATAGAATTAAATAATTTGTCACATTCTTTTTTTGTGCTGCATTGTTTAAATCCTTCAACCAATTGATCTACCGGTTCCGACTTAAAATCATTTAATAATTCTATTAACTGATATATTTCAGTTTGTGAAGGATATGCGACTACTTGGAAACAAAAGAATAAGAAAAAAACTGCTACAACTCTGCCCATATTAAATGTATCTAGTGACTTGACTAAAAATACATTAAACCTATAACACTAAATGAATCAAATGTTATGAAGATTGGAATCCAAGATCTTGTTTTTACACCACAATCCCACTCACACAAACATCATCCACTTGATCTAAATCGCCTTTCCAATCAAAATAGAAGTTTTCCAACGCTTTTTTCTGCTCAATTGGCGACAATGTACTGGATTGTAGCAAAGTATCTTGAAATGCTCGCTTCATTAACTTTTTGCCTTTTTCACCACCAAACTGATCGGCAAATCCATCTGTGAATAGGTAAATGTGGTCGTTTTTCTTGACATCAATTGTATGACTAGTAAAGGGAACAAAAGCGCTATACATTCCTATAGGCTGTTTGTCTGCCTTCCACTCCTCTATTTGCCCTGATTCTGATCGGTAAATCCACAAAGGATTATTGGCACCTGACCAAGAGATTGTTTGCGCATTCGAATCTAGAACACACAAGGAAATGTCCATCCCGTCTGACACTGAATCGCCGTTTTTTGATAATTCTGACACTATAATTTCTCTCGTTTTATCCAAAATTGATCCTGGAGTGGTCAACCCAAACTCACGAACAGAACGGTTGAGTGCATTGTGGCAAACAACACTCATCATTGCTCCTGGAACCCCATGGCCAGTGCAATCAGCAACGGCAAAAAAGATCTTCTCATTGACTTGTTCCAACCAATAAAAGTCGCCTGCAACAATGTCTTTTGGTAAATACAAGACGAATTGAGATGGAATTAATTCATTCAACAACTGTTCTGAAGGCAAAATAGCTGTTTGTATGCGTTTAGCATAAGTAATCGAATCCGTGATTTCATCGTTTTTTTGTTGCACCAAGCTATTCTTTTCTTCAATAATGGACTTCTGAAGTTGCGTTTGCTTCCATCGACGAAAAAGCAACATGGAAAAAAAGACAATGACCAATAAAACTGCGCTCACAGCATACAAAATCAACCTGTCTTGCGCTTCTTTTTTCTCACGAATCAATTTGTCTTTCTCCTTCTGCTTGTCAAACTCATAGTTCAACTCCATTTCTGTTTGTCGAACAAAATCTTCTGCTTGATCAGTAGATTCTTTTGCTTTTGTAAACAGTTTGAAATAATAGTGAGCCTTTTCAAAATCTCCTACATCCTCTTCTAGCTGATACAACAAGTCCAACAAGCTGACCTGTAAATCTTTCCCAGAAATGCTGTCGGCAATCTCTAAACCACGCAATAAATATGGTCGCGCTTTGATGTATTCCTTTTTATTGAAGTACAATGTTCCGATGTTGGATACTGTTTGTGCAACCAAATACGGCGCATTCATTTTAGATCGAATGGCTAAACTTTGATTGTAATAGTCCAAGGCCGTATCAAACTGCTCCAGTCCCATGTAACTATTTCCAATGTTGTTGTAATCATCTCCCAAGGCAATGGTATCCTTGTACTTTAAATCAATGGCGATACATTCTTTGTAGGAAGCAATGGCTTTATCATATTGTTTCCATTGATGGTAAATATTGGCGATGTTGTTAATCGAAGCACCAATCCCTTTTTCGTCCTTAATGCGACGTCGAATCACCAAGGATTTGTTGTGGTATTCCAAAGCTTTCTTGAGCAGGTTTTGATTATCGTATATCAATCCAATATTCCCCAGAATGTATGCTTCGTAGCTTGGATGATTCAATTTTTCTTGAATTCTTAAGGCTTCAAAAAATGATTTTAGCGCCAAGGAATTTCTTCCTAAGTAGTCACAAGCAATTCCGCGATCATTTAAGAGTGCTGCTTTTACTTTTGGAAAATCATTGTCTTCACAAATACTCAATCCTCTATTCGCATAGACAATCGCCAATTCATATTCACCTGATTCCCAACACCTCACAGTTGCATAATCGTATTCAAGTGCTCTCTTTTCTAAAGATGCAATTTTATCAATGCGTGCAATGCACGTATCACCCTTTTCTTGCGTAAACGAAAGAAATGAAACGAAAAGAAATAGTACGCTAAGAATGGCCGTTTTCATCTTCTAAAAATATCAAAGTAAATTGATATTGAAGCTATTTTAATTCGTTCCAAGTGAATATTTTGCTGCTTTCTTCCCTGGCAATGAGTTCAGTATGAATTTTCGAATGTCATCATTGGCTGTTTGTAGGTCTTCTTTGCGCAAGTACATCATGTGTCCGCTTCTGTATCCTTTAAAACTCATTCGATCCGACATCTTTCCACTAGGATCAATTTGCCACATGGTATATTTGGTGTTAAAATAAGTTGTTGCACCATCGTAGTATCCGCCTTGGAAGAATAAATTCAAATAAGGATTTGCAGCCATTGCTTGTCGCAAATTATCTCGCGTATTATTGTGCTCTGTATCCCAAGGATGCACATTTCCAAACATATTGTATTTCACGTCTGTTTTAAAATTCAATTCCTGACGCAAATAATAGTTGATTGCTGGAGTGAACGAATGCAACCACGAAGTCAATTCAGCTGAATAATCTGGTGAAGTACCTGCTTCTGTTTTATCCAATCCTAAATACCTTGAATCCAAGCGACCTATTGTAAAACCATCTTGATCTCTCAACAATTCCTTCCAAAAAAAGCGCGTTGGAACATCCAAATTATGCTGTATTATTGCTTTAACACTGATTCCTGAGTAGTAGGACATCTTCTCTGCAATGGTTTGTTTTTCATCCAATGTTAGCGAACCTCCTTTTGCCAATGCAGGCATCAACGTTGACAAGGTAAACTCTTCCACTTCTGGCAATAATTCATCCAAATCTTTCGATTGTAGCGTTCCATCCAATTTTTTATGATGCCAAGCTGCCGCAGAGAAATACGGTAAATTCAATGAAGATGAAATGGGTGTATCAGAATGAAATACATTGTAGTCGGCTGGAGAAACTAGAATTACTCCATTTAAATACATCCATTGTTTTTCTTGTAATTCCAGCGCCAAGCCAGAAACACGAGTTCCACCGTAACTTTCACCGATCAAATATTTTGGAGATGTCCAACGGTCGTTGCGCGTGACAAAAGTTGTTAACCATTCAGCTAAATACTTAATGTCGGCATTGATTCCAAAGAAACTCTCTCGTTTCACTTCCTTTCCAGATTCAGGAATGGTTCTTGAAAAACCAGTATTGACAGGGTCAATGTAAACGATATCCGCTACATCCAAGATTGAATAAGGATTGTCTTTGATTCCATAAGGTTGAACAGGATATCCTTCTTCGTCAATGTTCAAGACCTTTGGTCCGGTATAAGCAATGTGCATCCAAACAGAAGCTGAACCTGGTCCACCATTGAATGAAATGACCAATGGTCGCTCTGCGTTGTTTCCACCAGCTTTTTTATAATAAGTATAAAACAATGTTGCGATTGGTTCACCACTTGCATCCCAAACTGGTTGCATCCCACAAGTGGCAGTATAATTCATTTTTACACCGTTGATGGCAGCAGAATGACTGGTTGTGACAACGGTATCCACTGCAATTTTTCGCGTTTGAGCTGAAAGACTAACTACCAATAAGGTAAATGAAATGAGAATAGAATTTTTCATACGACTAATATACTATTTTATCCTCCCTCTTAATCTCCCTCCGAAGGGAGAAACATACTATTGTTTCATTTTAAATAGTTAAAGTCAAGATTGGAGTTGTTGAGTTTTTTTCTATTTCCCCCTTTGGAGGGGGATTAAGGGGGAGGACTTACAACTAATCTCTTTCTAATTGTTAAAACAACTTCGCTTGTCCATCATCGTCGTCATCAGAAGGTTTCTCGATGTCCCATTCCATTGTATTGCCAGTTTCATCGTCTTCTGAATCATCTTCCGAGTTCTCAGATTTTGGTGCTTCTTTTTTCTCAGGTTCTGGCCATTCCAACACTGAATCGGGACTCAAAGTCACTTCTTTGACTTTCAATTTTGTCAATTGATTCCCTTGTGCCTTCATTCCTTTCACATCGATGAAGTCAGCTAAATCAACTTCTGTATCTGGCAAGTTTTTGGTTGCTTTCAACAATTTATTGTAGCTGATAATCACTTTTGGCTGATATCCTGTTGACACAACATCCATGTAAGACCCTTCACTTTCGCTAATGAACGATACTTTCTTGTCTTGTGTCACTTCACATAAGAATCGTTTTACGAAATGCATGTCTTTTTCGGCATCGAAATAAACGGTTGATATTGCACGATCTGGATTCCATTTCTCGATGTGAATCATGTCCTCATCGAAATGCGTAGCTAAATCGAATCCTGAAAGTCTGTATTCACCAGATTTATATAAGGTCAAGATGCGATCATTTCCTTTGAATTGTCCTAAGAAAGTTCCTCGACCATCATCGTTCAAACGGCCTACAATTTCATCGTACCAAATCTTTCGTGCAGCCAATGTGGAGCCACCTAATTCTTTCTGAACAATTTTCTGAACGATTTCTTTTGTCACGCGATTTCCTGCTGCTCCTCTTCCTTTGATCAACAAATCACCAAAATCGATGTCGAATTTCAAGCGTTTAATGTGTGGACGAGGACGTAACATTACGGTTACAATTTCGCGTTCTCCATTTGGATGAACAGAGAAATACAACAATTTTGAACCTTTCGTTCCTTTCGTTAAATCGTATTCAGTATCTCTAGTAATTGAATTTACTGGGAAACGCTTCACCATTGTTGGTCCACCAACACCATCTTGATACATCATGTGATAAATGGTACGTTTGTCACCTTTTTTCCACACGTTAGCATAGACAATTCCCTTTCCAACAAATTTCTTGTCAGACACTTTAGAAACCATCATTTTACCTGAAGCAAAGAATACGATAACATCATCAATCTCCGAACAATCAGCAACATAAGTCGCTTTTTTCAATCCATGACCAACGAATCCTTCATCGTAATCTACGTATAGCTTTTTATTGGCAATGATTACTTTTGAAGCGTTGATTGAATCGAATGTTTTCACTTCTGTTTTACGCTCTTTTCCTTCACCAAAACGTTTTTTCAAGTCTTTGTAATAGTCAATGGCGTATTCAATCAAATTGGCCAACTTTTCTTTTACTTCAAGCATTTCTGCTTCAATTTTCGCAATCACATCATCCGCTTTGTTGGAATCAAAACGTGTGATACGAATCATTGGAATTTGCGTCAACTTGTTCAAGTCTTCATCTTGAATTTCACGAATCAACAGTTTCAAGAATGGTTTGAAAGCTTTGTACATGTACTCAAACAAAGATTCCTTATCGGAATAGTTCTTAAAGTCGATGTACATCTCTTCATTGATGAAAATCTTTTCCAAGGTTGAAAAATGCCATTGACGTTCCAATTCATCCAAGCGAATTTCCAATTCCTTCTTCAACAGTCGAACAGTATTGTCGGTATTGATTTTCAGAATTTCAGAAACTCCAATAAATCGCGGCTTATCACCGTCAATAATGGATGAGTTTGGCGACAGAGAAACTTCACAATCTGTGAAAGCATACAAAGCGTCGATAGTTTTATCGGGAGAAACTCCTGGAGCTAAATGAATGACAATTTCTGCAACAGCAGCAGTATTATCTTCAATTTTCTTCAGTTTAATCTTCCCTTTATCATTGGCACGCAAGATTGAATCAATCAATGAAGTAGTGTTTCCGTATGGAATTTCATTGATGACCAAGGTTTTCGCATCTTCCTTCTTAATTTTTGCACGCACTCGAACTTTTCCACCTCTTAAACCATCGTTGTAGTTGGAATAATCAATCAAACCGCCATTTGGAAAATCAGGGAAAATTTCGACTTTCTTCCCTCTTAAATGGTTGATTGATTGCTCAATAAGCTCTATGAAGTTGTGTGGTAAAATTTTACATGCCATACCAACGGCAATTCCTTCTGCTCCTTGTGCTAGCAACAATGGGAATTTCACTGGAAGTTGCTCAGGTTCATTGTTACGACCATCATAACTTTTGAGCCAATTGGTCGTTTTTGGATTAAACACAACGTGATTGGCAAATTTAGACAAACGAGCTTCAATGTAACGAGGAGCTGCAGCGCCATCACCTGTCAATGTATTCCCCCAGTTTCCTTGACAATCAATCAACAAATCTTTTTGACCAAGTGCTACTAATGCATCACCAATTGAAGCGTCACCATGAGGATGGTACTTCATTGTATTCCCGATAATGTTCGCCACTTTGTTGTAGCGTCCATCATCCATTTCCTTCATAGAGTGAAGAATACGTCTTTGAACCGGTTTAAATCCATCATGAACAGAAGGTACTGCTCGTTCTAAAATTACATAAGAGGCATAATCTAGAAACCAGTTTTCATACAAACCACCGACAGCAATGATATTCTCATCATCGTGATCTTCAGTATGTTCAGCTTCTGGTACATGAGAATCATTTTCTGAAGATTGCTCATCACCCTCTTCCATTCCATTTGTTTCTTCAATTTCGTCTTCCGCCATCTGTTACGATATTAGCTATTTGAATGTTGAATTTCAGACAAGGACCTTGATGTCAATTGACTGTTATCCGTATTTATTATTTTTAATGACTTTTCCAATTAAGATGCCTGATCTAATTCTGGTTTTTCGTCCAATTCATCATCTTCTACATCCACTCCATCCGATACTAAATCTGATCGCAGATTATCAATGATGAATTCTTGTCGCTCTTGTGTATTTTTCCCCATGTAATAAGACAAAATTGTTTCAATTGAAGCTTCTTTTGATAGAATTACTGGTTCCAAATGAATGTCTTCACCAATGAAATGTTTGAACTCGTCAGGCGAAATCTCTCCCAAACCTTTGAATCGTGTAATCTCTGGATTGCGACCTAATTTTGCCATGGCATCTTTTCTTTCTTGTTCCGAATAGCAATAAATCGTTTCCTTTTTATTTCTTACTCGGAAAAGAGGAGTTTGCAATACATAAACGTGGTTTCTTTTCACTAAATCAGGAAAAAACTGCAAGAAAAACGCCAACAACAACATGCGAATGTGCATTCCATCAACATCGGCATCGGTTGCAATGACAATCTTGTTGTATCGCAAGTTGTCCATATCATCTTCAATGTCTAATGCCGCTTGAATCAAGTTAAATTCCTCGTTTTCGTACACCACTTTTTTCGTTAATCCATAACAATTCAATGGCTTTCCGCGCAATGAGAAAACTGCTTGTGAATTGACATCTCTTGATTTCGTAATCGATCCACTTGCCGAATCTCCCTCGGTAATAAATAAAGTTGATTTTTCTGAACGTTCGTCTTTTGAATCTGTTAAATGAATTCTACAGTCGCGCAGTTTTTTATTGTGCAAGCTTGATTTCTTTGCTCTATCACGAGCAATTTTACGTATTCCAGATAACTCTTTGCGTTCTTTTTCTGACTGGCGAATTTTTTTCTCCAAGGTTTCCGCAACCTGCGGATTTCTATGCAAGTAATTGTCTAATTTCTCTTTCAAGAAATCATTGATGAACGCACGCATCGACTTACCATTCGGCTCAATTTCTTGCGATCCTAATTTTGTTTTCGTTTGCGATTCAAATACAGGTTCAACCACTTTCACAGCAATTGCTGCTACGATTGATTGTCGAATATCTGATGCTTCATAATTCTTCCCGTAAAAATCTTTGATCACCTTCGCAACCGATTCACGGAAGGCCGAATGATGTGTTCCACCTTGAGTTGTGTGCTGACCATTCACAAATGAATAGTAATCTTCTCCGTAAGTTCTACCGTGTGTAAAAGCAACTTCAATGTCTTCGCCTTCAAGGTGAATAATTGGGTACAACGGATCACCATCCATGTTGTCTTCTAACAAATCTTTCAATCCATCTTTCGATTGAAAACGTTCACCATTGTATTTTATCACCAACTCACGATTGAGGTAGCAATAATTCCACATCATTTTCTGAAGATAGGTCGTCTTGAAATTGTATTTCTTGAAAATTGTATCATCTGGAGTAAACTCCACGCATGTACCATTTTGCTCATCTGTTTTTTCAACTGGATGTTCTTTGATCAATTCACCGCGAGAAAACTCCGCTTTTTTCAATTCGCCATCACGGACAGAATATACCATGAAGTGAGATGAAAGCGCATTCACCGCTTTGGTTCCGACACCATTCAATCCAACAGATTTCTTAAATGCTTTGGAGTCGTATTTACCACCGGTATTCATTTTTGACACAACATCAACCACTTTACCTAATGGAATACCACGACCATAATCTCGAACTGAAACAACACCTTCTTTGATGGAAATTTCAATTCGTTTCCCGTTCCCCATAACGAATTCATCGATACAGTTGTCCATCACTTCCTTTACCAAGATGTAAATTCCATCATCAGCAGAAGCGCCGTCGCCTAATTTTCCAATGTACATACCTGGACGAAGTCGGATGTGCTCCTTCCAATCCAGTGAACGGATATTGTCTTCTGTATATTGATTTTCAGCCATTTTATTCGAATTTATTGAACGACTAACAAATATAAATACAAGAAGCGCTTAAAATACAGATATGAAAGGCGAATTATACACGAAATGAGGTTGATAACTCAAACTTGAATAGTGACAGCTAATTCAATTCCAATTTCTCTAACAAATACAAATAAGGTTTGTGGAAATGATGAATGAATATCTTTTCTTCATCATCTGGAAATTCCTTGTAGTATTCTGGTGTAGCAAATAATACAATGGTCGTCCCCGTTCGAACGTAATCATTGCTCTTGAAATAGGATGGTGGTTCAAATTCCGGCAAACTTTTGGTGATAATCTTTGAAGTCATATTTCCCAAGTACTTTTCATAATTCTTTTGCGCTTTTCGAGATGGTTTGTCCAACTTCTTGTATACACTTTTTAATGCAATATTTTGTGGGAACTTCATTTTCTTTATCATCGATTTCGCATTCACAAAGGGATTGGTTTTGTTAAAATCATCTAAAGTTTGAACAGAAAAAGGCGTTTCAGGCACCCAATCAGCCGAATTAACAACATTAAATGCCCAACCATTTTGTGTCATCGCTTCATATTCGTAGGCGAAAAACAAATTCCCTGGTTTTGGTCCTGCACTACAATATGTTTTAAACTGAATTTCTTGTGGTAGACCTTTCGATTTTTGAAGGTTTCTTAAATGTGCTGTTAACAAAAAGGCAATGGCTCCTCCTTGACTATGTCCCATTATTAAAATATTCGTAGTTCCTGTCTTGTACAAAGAATCAATCTTTGGTAAGATATCTTTTGACAAATAAGCTGTACTCAATAACCAACCAACATGAACGGCAGCTTTGTCGTTTTCAGCCAAATGATAATCAAACGACTCAGACTCTGACAACTTCAATGTTCCTTTTGCTGGAACCATCGCTGCATAAAAATTCGCCATCCAACTTGTTGCATTTGCAGTTGTGCCTCTAACACTAATAACAGCATTTTTGCTCGACTCATCGACCCATAAATCCCACAAATTATCCAATCCAACTATCTCTGAACGATAAATCATTTTAAACTTTTCAGGTTCTGGAAATTGTGATGTATAGGTTGAATCTCCCCCTGTACGAGCGGAAATTAGCATTAATTGTCTGTATTCCTCTTTATCAAACCCAGGTACAAGCGACTGAGAAACACTGAAAAATGCACTAAAGTTCAATACGATGACAACGAAAGCTGTCTTAAGATTAAATTGTAAAATCATACTTGAAAAGTACTCTTTTTTTGAAAAACTTCATCCATTCTACAACTCAAAGTTTTTCCCTAATTTCACACTATGAAATCCAAGGACCTTTCATTTAAAGTCATCACAGTCATTGCAACACTGTTTGCGTTGTTCTTTTTCAACAAAATAAACAATGTTATCAATGAAAAAGATACGTGTGTTTGCAGTTATGACGGATTCGGATATTACATGTACAATGCTCATTTATTCCAAGAAGGTTCTTACTACATGACGTCCGAATGGGCGCAACAACTCCAAAATTCTTACTGCGATAGCCAGTTCGTTTATCAGCTCATTCCAGCGAAAACAGGAAACGAAATCAATATTTATCACATAGGCTTATCATTTGTTCAACTTCCAGCTTACTTATTGGGAGAATTAAGCGCACGACTTTTCAATTATCCGACTGACGGATTTAGCATTCCTTATCACCTCAGTTATTTGTTCAATGTGTTGGTATTTCTATTCATTGGACTGATTTATGTGCGCAAGCTATTGAAGTGGTTTTTCGAGGATCACATTGTTGCTCTGACCATCGCTGTATTATTTTTAGCGAGCAATATCTTCATTACATTTGGATATCAATATAGTTTAACGCATTTGTTTCTTTTTGCTCTGAATGCCATCTTTCTTTATCAGTTATTTCACTATTTCCAATCGAAATCTCGTAAATCACTCATTTATTCAGCCATTTTTCTTGGTTTAACGGTTTGCATTCGTCCAACTCAAGTTTTATTGGGAATCATTCCGGTATTTCTCTTTTTTCAAGCGAACAAAGGAGATAAACTGACAGCAATCAAACAATTACTTTGGTTCCCATTGTTTGGTTTGATTTGGAACATTCCTCAACTACTCT
>Ga0098074_1000168_pt1 | contig 54711 bp, 53 predicted proteins | sample 32_taG_FD_75064 | JGI IMG/M metagenome (GOLD analysis project Ga0098074, IMG submission 75064) | Marine viral communities from the Gulf of Mexico - 32_GoM_OMZ_CsCl metaG | ecosystem: Environmental > Aquatic > Marine > Oceanic | place: Atlantic Ocean: Gulf of Mexico | collected 2015-07-12 | reverse complement strand
CGCAATTGCGGCGTATGAAGAAACTATCGAGCGTCTGGAGAACACAGATGTTGCGGATAAAATTCGCGAATTTCGCGCTGATCACCTTCATCATGTCCAAAGTCTGACCGAAGTCGCCAAAGAAATCGGTTGCGACGACATCCCGGGTGAAGGTCCAAAATCAATCCTGACAAAAGGTAAAGTGGTTCTGGCCGATCTTGGCGGCGATGATGCGATCCTCAAGGCCATGAAAACAAACGAAGACGATACTGTTAAGGCCTATGAAAATGCCATTGCGAATGACATCGCCAGAACAGGTAAACTTGCCGAGATCTGTCAAAAAGCATTGGAAGATGAGAAACGCCACCGCGCCTATATGGAACAACAAGCCGCTTAAAGGTTTCCTTTCCAAATAGTTTCATTCCCGTTTTTTGCGGGGATGAAACTATCAGGTAAAAAAATATGACTGAAAATAAAAAGAATTATCTTAAAAACGCTGCTCAAGCTCTAGGGAAGTAGCAAAAGCTTATTAGCACAAAACATAAAACTGATGATGGGAAAGAAGAAATCCCTCATCCTGCCGCCGCACCGATGTCAACCGACCAAGAAGCCGGCGGTGCCACGACTACCCCTGATTGTAAATATCGCCGGGATGATAACAACCGGGCAAAGAACCCACATATATATAACAATAAAAACTCTGAATAATATTGTCATGCGCATTTTGATCAATTGTTGGTACTTAAAAAGAAATACTTTTTATTTACTGCCGTGCCGCTATGATCATAGCAGTATTCGGAATACTGCATTCTAGAGATAAGGCCACATTAACAATGAGTTTTGAAATTTTTCTTGCCACGGCGCCAGGTCTGGAAAGCTCCTTGCACGATGAAGTACGCAACAAAGGATTTAAACAGGTAAAAGCGACCAAAGGCGGCGTCACATTAAAGGGCGGATGGCCGGAAGTTTGGCGTGCAAACCTTTGGATTCGCGGCGCTTCACGTGTTCTGGCGCGCATTGCTTCATTTCAGGTACTACATCTATCGCAACTTGATATGCGGGCCCGTGAAGTGCCTTGGGGCGATATCCTGCACCCCGATATACCTTTCCGTGTTGATGTATCCTGCTCGAAATCACGTATTTATCATTCCGGTGCCGCAGCTGAACGGATTGTAAGAGCGATCAAAGAAACTTTAAAGGCTCCACATTCACCGGAAGCTGAAATCACCGTTATGGCTCGTATTGAGCGCGATATATGCACAATCAGTATCGATACCTCAGGCGAGCTATTGCATAAGCGCGGCTATAAGGAATCGGTCAACAAAGCACCTTTACGTGAAAACATCGCAGCACTTTTTCTTCAACAATGCGGGTATAACGGCCAAGAGTCTGTATACGATCCGATGTGCGGATCAGGAACATTCGTGATTGAGGCCGCAGAAATAGCCGCGCGTCTTAATCCGGGCCGGGCGCGGCAGTTTGCATTTGAAAAACTTGTAACCTACGACCCCGAAGCATGGCAAAAAATGCGAACTGTTCAGCGGCAAGCCAATTCCGACCTTCATTTTTACGGCAGCGATAGGGATGAAGGCGCAGTCAAGATGAGCACTGAAAACGCGGCAAGAGCGGGTATCAGTGAATATACGGAATTTAAACAACAAACAATCAGCGATATCACACCGCCGACCAGCGCGCCGGGCCTTGTCATTCTTAACCCACCCTACGGTAACCGCATCGGCGATAAAAAGGCGCTGATGCCGCTTTATCAAACGCTAGGCAGAGTATTAAGCACCCGTTTTTCAGGATGGCGGGTTGGTATTGTTACTACTGATGTGAGCCTGGCGAAGGCGACCGGCTTGCCATTTATACCCACGACTGCCCCGGTTCAAAACGGCGGCTTACGCATAAGCTTGTACCACACAAAACCCCTTCCATAAGGCTGCGTACCGCAAAAACTTATTTATAATGAATTCTATGGGGTCAGAGAGCATGCCAATAGACCTTTTAAGGCGCATATAATGTTTCCTTATTTACCTTAATTCTTACATAACGCAGAGATACTTTTTTAAACATAAGGAACCTCACTCCCTTTTTCATGTTTGAATTAACATGAATAACAATTTTACTATCGAAAAACATTTCTGGAGAAGAGAAAAAGCTGATAAGGCCGCGTTGTTAATTGACTGCTCGGCCTATTTCAAAGCGCTTTATGAAACACTTTGCAATGCAAAACACTCTATCTTCATTTTGGGATGGGATATTGACGGACGCATTGATCTTTTGCGCGGCGAAGAGGCAAAGAACAGAGAATATGCGGTCGCCTTAAGGGAATTGCTTTGTCAGAAAGCCACTGAAAACCCTAATCTACAGATCTATTTAAACCGCTGGAATTACTCAATATTTTTTTCCAGTGAGCGCGAGTCCTTTTCAGGGTGGAAATGGCGCATGCAAACTCCGCCCAATATTCATTATTGCGCGGATTATGCCGTGCCATTTGGCGCATGCCACCATCAAAAAATCATAGTGGTCGATGATCAGATCGCCTTTTGCGGCGGTATGGATATTGCCTTGGGTCGCTGGGATAGCCGCAAGCATCATATTGATGATCAAGAGCGCCTAGATCCAAAAGGCCTGTTTGATCATTTTAAAAAGCAAAAACCTTACGAGCCCTATCACGATATTCAGTTTATGATGAGCGGTCCGGTGGTAAAACCTTTATCAGATATGTTTAAGGCGCGCTGGAAAAAAGCGACAGGGTCCGAAGCCATTGATATTGATATTAAAACAGAAAACAAAGATTTATGGCCTCGTCATGTTGTGCCCGATTTTGAGGACATTAAAATCGGCATAGCCCGCACTCTTCCCAAAACTAAAGAAGAAGAACAGATAGACGAAATACGTCAAGTTTATCTGCAACAAATCGCCAAAGCGGAAAATTTTATTTACATCGAAAATCAATATTTAACCTGCCTAGGTATTGCAAACGCCTTAAGCAAAAGACTGAAAGAAAAGCCTGACTTAAAGGTTCTAATCGTTAGCTGCGATCACCCGCGCGGAATCATGGAGCATAAAGCCATGTGGACCGGGCGTGTAAAATTTTGGGATACAGTTAGCGAAAATGCAGGTGCCGATCGCTTTGCCGTCACCTATCCGGTATGCAAGGAAAACGGCACCAAAAACACCATACATATCCATTCAAAAATAATGATAATCGATGATTGCTATTTTCAAGTTGGATCAGCGAATTTAAATAACCGCTCCATGGGCTTTGATACCGAATGCGATATGATTATCGAAGCCGGGGATGACAACAGCCGCAAGAAAATAGAGTCTCTTCGTAACAATCTAATACGCGAACATACAGGCCGCGAGGAAGAAGACATTCAAGAGATTATTGATACGTCCTCTATGAATGAATTGCTGGAATATCAGGAGCAAAGCCGTCAGCACCTTGAACGCATTAATAATGAACCTTACCGGAACGAATTCTTGGTCGCTTGGGCGCAAAAAATCGGTGATCCGAAAAAGCCGCTGATATTGTCCAACTTTCCAGTGCGGCAGGTCATATTTGCCGCTTTGGCAGCCGTGATACTCGGTCTTTTGTATTACTTTTTTATAAGCCCGGCCTTACCGGAAGAATTCAGGCAAGTATTTACGCAAGAGAATTTGACCGGCTATATAGAGAGCGCGCGCAATTCATCGTGGAGCCCCTTTATTATCAGCGGAATTTATCTGATTGCAGGCATGCTGTTTTTCTCTGTCATGGCTTTAAACCTGGTCACTGCTATTGTTTTTGGGCCCCTTTACGGTTTTCTATATGCCTGCCTTGGGTCACTGGTGAGCGCCGCTGCAGGGTACGGGGTAGGACGCCTGGCAGGTGAAAAGCTCTCGAAATGGTTCAAGCCTGTCTTAAATAAAATCAAGAGCTATAGTGATCGCGGCGGCGTGATTGGTATGACAATGGTGCGTATGGTACCGATTGCGCCATTTACTGCTGTGAACATGACCTTTGGCATGGCTCAGGTCGGCTTTACGGCATATCTCTTATCAACCTTGTTGGGGCTTTTGCCAGGCATAACTGCCAAGGCCTTATTCGGCGGCGCTTTAGGTGAGCTTTTTAAAAACCCCGAACCTAAAATAATTTTTTATACGCTTGGAACATTGGTTCTTTGGGGTCTAATTATATGGGGCACACATATAGCCTTCAAGCGTTACAAACGAAAAGGCTCTCATGAAACCGCTTAGAATATTATGCTATAACATACATGGGGGATACGATAACAAAGGGCGCCGCTCCCTCGGCCGTTTAAATACCTTAATGAACGATCTTGATATTGATATCGGGATATTTCAGGAAATGGAGACCCGCCCAAAACGCGGCGGGACGGCCGAAGATGTTGATATTTTGGCTGGCGCCGAGCGCCCCCATCATCTGCCCGGCCCGACCTTGAAGGAAGGCAAAGGGTGGTACGGTAATTTGCTTGTGAGCCGTCATCCAATTTCACGCGCCTTGGTGCATGACCTGGAAACAAAATCGGTATGGGAGCCGCGCAATGCCCTTGATGCTTTGATAGATACCCCCCAAGGCAAGCTGCGCCTCATCGGCACGCATCTATCACTTTCTTCTTCGATGCGCTGGTGGGAGATAAATAACCTGATCAAGCTGGCCGATGCTGTTGAGGATGAAGCCAAGTATCCGGTTTTATTTATGGGTGATTTTAATGAATGGTTCTGGTCGGGCAGGCTTATTAAGCATCTGGATAAAATTATGATTCCTTTGCCCTGTGCCAAAACTTTTCCTGCCCGCCATCCTCTCTTCAAGCTGGATAGGGTCTGGTGTGACGGCGCAATTGAAAAAGCCGAAGCCCGTACATTGTCAGGACGCGAAGTGCGTGGATTATCCGACCATTTACCTGTTTTAATCGAAGTAGAACTAACGCAGAAGAAAATATGATGAGTAAAATCAAAACATTATTATGGGACATAGATGGTGTCCTGATATGGCACCACCCAAGCGACCCATCAAAGGACTGGCGCAAGAATATCGCCTGTAGAGACATGCTGCTACTTTGGGAAGAATTTCAACGCTCATTATATTGGGAGCGCTGCCTGCGTGACCACCGCATTGATACCAGAGTATGTTTTCAAAAATTCTTGTCACATAAAGGCCTTGATGAGAGCGAGGATTATCATACGGTCATTGATATCTGGCTAAAGCATAACAGCAAAATTTGTAAACCGGCTTTAGAAAAACTGAAAGATTTGCAAGCTCAGGGATATGAATGCGCTTTGGCAACCAATCAGGACGGAGCCAGAAAAAGCCACATCACGCATTGGCTGGAGCAATATGACCTGCATACTATGCCGCGTTTCATAAGTTGTGATTTAAACCATGCCAAGCCGGATGCGGAATATTTCCGGCATATAGAAAACGCCTTAGGGCGCAACTCTGAAGAGCTCCTCCTTCTTGATGATACGCATAAGAATATTATCGGCGCACAAAAAGCGGGATGGTCCGCCATCCATATTGACGAGCGGTATAAGTTAAAGCCTTCCAAATGGGCGTCGTTAGAATTTTCTAAGATTTAAAGGAACATTTTCATACTTTCTTTTGTTGCTCTTATACGACACGAAAGCGAGGTAGCCCATGAGCCGTATAATTTGCATTTCTAACCGCGTATCTTTGCCTGACCCTGAAACGGGGCAAATTAAAGCAGGCGGCCTTGCCGTTGGTGTAAAAGCGGCCATGAAATGCAATGGCGGCGGTATATGGTTCGGCTGGGATGGCAGCATCCTTGAGCCTGGAGATACGAAAAGAACGATAAAGCGCACGGAAAAAGATGGCATTACCTTTCTTACGCTACCATTACTTCAGGAAGAATATGATAGTTATTACAAGGCGATGGCCAATGAAAATCTATGGCCGTTGCTGCATGGTCTTGATGACCATATCGAAGGGCGCAGACATACTTTTGCGACCTATAGACAGGTCAATAAATTATTCGCCCAGCTTATCAAGCCATATCTTCAGGCTGATGATTTGATCTGGGTTCATGATTATCATCTCATGCCTTTGGGAAAGGAATTGCGCGCGATCGGCGTCAATAATCGCATCGGATATTACCACCACATACCGATGCCATCGCAGGAGTTTCTGGAAAAAAGCTCTGTGCCGGAGTTTCTAAAAAACCGCTATCAACAACTGATGGCCGATCTATTTCATTACGATCTGGTCGGTTTTCAGTCTTTCCGCGATTTCAAAAATTTCAAAACATGTCTGAACGCCGATACCCAAGACCCTGTTCGCTATAAGGCCAAAGCCATGCGCCACAAGGGCAATAAAGCCCATTTCGGTATATTCCCGATCAGCATCGAAACACATGAAATCGTAAGCCATGCAAATCGCAATGCCGCGAAATATCCGGCCAAGAAGAATGGCTGTAAAACATTAATCGGGGCCGAGCGCCTTGATTACACCAAAGGCCTGCCCTACCGCTTGATCGGGTATCATGAATTTCTGGATTGCCATCCAGAGTATTGGGGAAAGGTGCAATACCAACAAATCACCCCGCTCAGCCGCGCCGATATCCAGCAATATAAAACGGCTATAGAAGATACACGCTTTGCGGCACATGAAATTGAGGAAGATTTCAGCAACGTGAAAATACCGCCGCTCATTTACAGTGAAGAAGGGGTCCCGCGCGAAGAATTAATCAGCAAAATGCGCCACTCCGATGTAGGCTTAGTCACCCCGTTAATAGATGGCCAAAACCTTGTCGCCAAAGAATATATCGCGGCTCAAGATCCTAATGATCCGGGCGTCCTTGTGCTCAGCAAATATGCGGGCGCCGCAGAAGAGCTGGAAAGCCTTGGCGCACTTTGCGTAGAGCCCTGCGATCCGGCTGATATAGCGGATAAACTCGATCAGGCTTTAAACCTGCCGCTTGAAGAGCGTTTAAAAAGATACAACGCGGCAATATCGCATCTTTACGAATTTGATATCGGACATTGGGCAGACAGCTTTTTGGGTGAACTTCAAGGTTTGAAGAAAGAGCAGATGTTTCCGGATTTCTACAATATGCAAAGTATAAAAACTATTCCCGCTCAGTACGGTTAAGCCAGCAACCTTATATGAGCCCTTTCCCTTACGCGCTATATATGTCATAAACGCCGTCAAACGGAATTGAGGGCACATGTTAACCGTATCAGACCTGACTTATAAAATCGGAGCGCGCACTATTCTTGATGAATGCAGCGTCACCGTCATGGATAACTGGAAAGTCGGCGTGGTCGGATTAAACGGCGCTGGAAAATCAACGCTGTTTAAACTGATCGCGGGCGATATTGTGCCCGATGGCGGCACGGTCTCCATGAATTCCAGCCAGCGCATGGGCATGGTGCGTCAGGACATCCCAGAGGTCGACACCTCCCTGCTCGATCTGGTGCTGGAGGCCGATACCGAAGTCGCCGAACTGTGGAGGCGCACCGAAACAGAAGAAGACCCCAATAAAATCGCCGAGATTTATCAGCGCCTCGCAGACAAAGATGCCTATTCCGCCCCCGCTAAAGCCACGCGCCTTTTAACCGGCCTCGGCTTCAATGATGACCAGCTCAGCGAGCCGTTCTCGTCCTTCAGCGGAGGTTGGCGTATGCGCGTGGCCTTGGCCGCTGCGCTGTTCGTGGAACCTGAAATCCTGCTCCTTGATGAGCCGACAAACCACCTCGATCTGGAGGCGATCATGTGGCTGGAGACCTATCTGGCCAATTATCCGCACACATTGCTGATCATCTCGCATGACCGCGAAGTGCTTAACAAATGTATTGATCATGTCATCCATGTCGATAAGAAGAAGCTGAAAATTTATACCGGCAATTACGACACGTTTGAGCGCGAGCGCGCCGAAGCCCTTGGCCTACAACAAAAAATGCATGAAAAGCAGCAAGTCGAACGCGCACATATGCAAAAATTCGTCGACCGTTTCAAGGCCAAAGCCTCCAAAGCCAGCCAAGCCCAGAGCCGTATCAAGGCGCTGGAGAAAATGGATATTGTCGATGCGGTGATTGCCGAGCGCTCGGTGCGCTTCACCTTCCCGAATCCCAAAGAAATCGCCTCCCCCATGATCTCGATCGACAAGGCCGATATCGGCTATACCGAAGGTCAGCCGATCCTGAATAAAGTCTACGAGAACATTGATAATGACGACCGCATTGCCTTGCTGGGTGCAAACGGGAACGGGAAATCCACACTGATCAAGCTGATCGCCGATAAACTCGCCCCAATGAACGGCGAAGTGCGGCGCTCTCCCAAGCTACGCATCGGGTATTTCTCCCAGCACCAAACTGAAGAGCTGGATGTAGAATCCACGCCCTATCAGGAACTCACCACGCTGATGCGCAAGAGCTTCCCTGATGTGACAGAGCCAAAAGTGCGGGCGAAACTTGGCGCGTTCGGTTTCTCGCGCGAGCTGGCCGATAACAAGATTAAATCACTCAGCGGCGGTGAGAAAGCGCGGCTGTTATTCGCCTTTATGAGCATTGACGCGCCGCATCTGCTGCTGCTGGATGAACCGACAAACCACTTGGACATCGATGCGCGCGAGGCCCTTGTGCATGCGCTGAATAATTACGAGGGCGCGATCGTCATCGTCAGCCACGACCCCAATATGGTCGAGCGCGTGGCCGACCGCCTTTGGGTCGTGCGCGATGGCCAGTGCCAACATTTCGATGGTGATCTGGAGGACTACCGCAACTACACCATTCAGGCGCGCCGCGAAGAGCGCAAAGACGCCAAGAAGAAAAAGGACAAAGCCGAGACCGAGGCAGCCGCGGCGCCAGCCAAAGACGCTCCCTCCTTAAACCCGCAGGCCATTGCCAAGCTGGAGACAAAAATCGCCAAGCTGGAAGCGCAAAAATTAGAGCTGGAAACCACAATGGCAACTGATGGCTTCTACACCCAGCCCCATGCCAAGACCGCCCCTGTTCAGGACAAGCACGCAAAAATCGTGCAAGATTTAGAAGCGCTGGAAGAGGAATGGCTGGCGGCGCAGTAACGCAAAAAAAAGCGGAGCCTTAATAGCCCCGCTCTCTTTTTTATTAGCTTTAAATATTAAGCCGCACGGCGGATTTTTTCCATGGCTTCGCCACTGACTTCCTTACGCTCGCAAGCGGCGCTGAGGTCACCGAAGGACACAATGCCAACAAGCTTCTTGTCTTCATCGTTGTTCAGAACAGGCAAACGGCGGATTTTGTTATCTGCCATATTTTTCAATATGTCTTCAACTTCATCATTCTCGTAACAATACAAAACGGAGGGTGTTTTACATTGATCAGCGGTCATGGAATCAGGATTTTCGGATTTGGCCACACAGCGCAATACAATATCACGGTCGGTGATTACGCCTGTCAGCCTGTCATTTTCGGCCACCAGAATTGATCCGCAATCAAGCTCGGCCATCAGGCGGGCAACTTCCGTTAAAGAGGTATCAGGATCAACATATTTCACGTTTTCTGTGCAAATATCTTTTATACTCATCGTTTTTCTCCTTGTTTATATAGAGTTGGGGACTCTTCCAACAGACGCAGCAGCATTATGTTCCAAGAAAAATCAGGAACAAATGCCCGGTACGCTTGTTGGTAGAAAGAAGGAAATCCCAAAAAGGAGACCACTATGACCAGACCAAATGCACAATACCCCCGCGGTAAAAAGAGCGCCAAAGACAGAGATGACGCCAAGTATAAAGAAGATAAAGAAAAGCTGGAGAAATCCGAAGAAGAAAGCTCCGTGCCTAAAGAATCTAAAAACTAGAGCACGTAACACTTATGCAACTGGCTCGAATGAAACATGAGGCTCCATCGGCTTTGGAAGAGGCGAAAGCAATTCAAAATCAGTTGCGACAAAAATTGCGCTTGAAAGATGATTTTAAGCCAATCAAAATTATAGCCGGTATAGATGTCGGCTATAATTTGAAAACCAACACCGCCAAAGCCGCGGTTGTTTGCATGAAAATGGACGGGCTGGGGATTGTAGAAAAGCTTACAGAGACATTGAGCGTGACCTTTCCCTACATCCCCGGATATTTATCATTTCGCGAAGCGCCCGTTATCATGAAAGCCCTATCGAAATTAAATTGTGCGCCCGATATGTTTCTGGTCGATGGACATGGCATTGCGCATCCAAGGCGACTGGGCATTGCCGCGCATATTGGTGCGTTACTGGATATTCCCACCATCGGCGTGGCGAAAAAGAAATTATGCGGAAAATACGTGCAGCCCGCCCCCGAAAAAGGCGATCATACAAATCTATATGATAAGGATGAGCAGATCGGCGTTGTTTTGCGAAGCCGCAGCAATGTTAAACCGCTCTACATCTCGCCCGGTCACCGCGTCAGTATGATAAACGCCTTAGATATTACACAGCAATGCCTAACGCGCTACCGCTTGCCCGAGCCGACACGCGAAGCTGACAAACTCAGCAAATTTAAATAAGGGAACATATCCATTCAGTCTTTGTTGGAGTCATATAACCAAAAAAGGAGACTATAAAATGTTAGCAACTGACGCACCAATTAATGTAGAAGAAGTCCTTGATGGCATAGCGTTTCCCGCCGCCAAAGTGCAAATCATCACCTATGCAGGTGAAAATGATGCCAGCGAAGAGGTCATGGAAATGCTGCGCGCCCTTCCGGTGCAAAACTACGACAGCATGGAAGAAATTAATAACAATCTCGGTTTGATTGAAAAGCAACCGGGCAGTGAAAACCTTTGGTCGTCCAACGCGAAATCCATGTCTTAATCAAAGACAATGCGCGGAAAATAACACGATACAACAAAGTTCGGCGCGTTCACAATTTCACTGATGCGTAAATCCGCGCATACACTGCAGAGCATATAGGCGTCCACGGCAGACAGGCCGTGGCGTTTGGTTTGCAGGTCTATCATTTGTGTTACGGCGCTCTTGGCACAATCAAGCAAATCTTCGCCGATCCCTGTTGTGATGTCATATCCTATTTTATCCAGATGATCAGTGGCTGGAGCGCTCGTTTGCACTTGCGGCGAGATAGGCGCGGCGCCTTTAATTACCTCGAATTCCAGAATAGCGCTTAGCGGGCTCTCGATAGCAGTACCGCATACCTCGCCATCGCCTTGCGCAGCGTGGGTGTCCCCTGCCGAGAACATAGCGCCGTCACATTCTACCGGCAGAATTAATTCCGAGCCCGCCGTGATCTCGCGCAAATCCATATTGCCGCCAACGCGGCGCGGCGGGATTGTACCGTGCCCGCCATCTTCTGCGGGCGCCAGCCCGATTGTACCGATGAACGGCTTTAGGGGAATTTTGGCATTTTTACCGAAGGCGGCTGGCTGCAAGCTATCCTTATCGTAGCGCCAGAGATGCAAGGCGGCATCAGGAAAATCATCGCTCAGCAAGCCAAAGCCAGGAATATTTGCCGTCCAGCCCCATCCGGAGGGGATGAGTTCGTGGATTTTTACCTTAAGCGCATCGCCCGGCTCGGCGCCCTCAATATAGACAGGGCCTGTAATAGGATTGGCGCGGCTTGCATCAAGATTGCGCACGGCCTCTACGTTTGCGTCCGGCGTGATCTGCCCGTCCGAGGCCTCCATCATATCCAGCCGGATTGTCTCGTTTGGGCGCACATGTAAGGCGGGCGGAATGGCATTATCCCAGATACTATGACGGTGATGGTCGTGCAGGGTGTGGATAATATTTTTACCTTTACACATACTATTCTGTCCGCTTAAACGCCCTGCTCCTGCATCCAGTATTCCAGCAATGTGACGTGCCAGAGTTTCGAGCCGAATTTGATGACGTGCTTTTCAGGATCATCTAAAAGATCATCAATGTAATCGCGGTTGAACAATTTGCGCTCTCTTGCCGCGGGCTGATCAAACACATCACGCGCCAGCTCCAGATATTCGCCTTGCATGTATTTCAATGCGGGAACAGGGAAATATCCTTTCGGACGGTCGATCACGTCATGAGGCACGATGCGGCGGGCGACTTCTTTCAACACATGCTTGCCGCCTTGGGCAAGCTTATATTTCGCCGGAATGCGCGCAGCGAGCTCAACCAGCTCGTGATCCAGAAACGGCACGCGTGCCTCCAGACCCCACGCCATCGTCATGTTGTCCACGCGCTTGACCGGATCATCAACCAGCATCAGCGAGGTTTCGATATCCAGCGTTTTATCAATGGCACTGGTGGCGGGGGAGCTATCGTAGTAATTGCGCACGGTATCCATGGCGTAATCGGTGTCGATAAAATCATCATGCACAGCGTTCTTGTAATCCTCGAAACCCATATTGAAGTAATGCTGCGCGTAAACATCCGCGCCCTCTTCGGGCTTAATATCCATTTGCGGGGGATACCAGTGATACCCGCCAAAGACTTCATCGGCCGCCTGTCCGCTTTGCACGACTTTGACGTGCTTGCTGACCTCGCGGGAAAGCAGATAAAATCCGATCACATCATGACTGACCATAGGCTCCGACATATTTCGGATACAATCGCCCAAATTGTCTTTCAACATCGAATGTTCGGCGAAAATCTTGTGATGCGCGGTTCCGAAATGATCGGCAACAATATCGGAATATTTGAACTCGTTGCCTTCTGTCTCGGCCACATTTTCGAAACCGATGGAGAAGGTGTTCAAACCCTTCTGGCCAAGCTCGCTGAGTAGCCCGACAATAAGCGAAGAATCCAGCCCGCCAGAGAGCAGAACACCGACTGGGACATCGGCGACCAAACGGCGCTCGACAGCTTTCAGCAAGCCTTCATGCACCAGATCAATCCATTCTTCCTCGCTGCGCTCTTCATCATCCTGAGTGCGAAGATAATTGTTCTGCCAATAGGTTTTCTGAGAACGCTTGCCATCGGGCGTGATCGTCAATGTTGTGGCGGGCGGTAATTTTCGAATGCCGTTAAACAAGGTATGCGTGCCGACAATGGCGCGAAAGCTAAGAAAATGCTGAAGGGCGGCGGGGTCGATGCTCTTATCAACATCCGGCATTTTCAGCAGCGAGGGCAGGAACGAAGCAAAACGGAAAAACTTACCCCCCGCCTGATAATAAAGCGGTTTAATCCCGAAACGATCCCGCGCCAGAAAAACCTTTCCCGTTTTGCGTTCCCAAATCGCAAAGGCAAACATGCCGTGAAAACGGCTCACGCAATCCTCACCCCATGCATCATAGGCTTTTAGGATAACCTCGGTATCGCTGGTAGAAAAGAAGCTATAACCCAACTCTATCAGCTCCGTGCGCAGGGCAGGATAATTATAGATGCACCCGTTAAACGTCAGAACCAGCCCCAAATTATTATCCACCATCGGCTGGCTGCCTTGATCTGATAAATCAATAATACTGAGGCGGCGGTGTCCGAGTGCCATGTTGTTATAAGCATAAATCCCGTGCCCATCAGGGCCGCGCTTGCTCATAATATTGAGCATAGTCTGAATATTATCTTGGGAAGGGTAGGTGTTATCAAAGCGAATTTCGCCGGCAATACCGCACACGGTTCTATCCTTTCGTTAAGCTGGGAGTTGGTTATAACTGGGCGCTATACTCTGGTTCTGGTTGCTGATTATGTGCATATCCTGCTGACCGGCATAAAATTTATGCGCGGATTGAACGGCATATTCAATAATGTGCTCACCCACATCAATCCCTGTAACTTCATCAAGACCGTGCGGGCCGGAGAAATCAGGCGCGGTATTAATCTCAATAACAAGCGGGCCCTTGTGCGAGCGCACAAAATCCACACCGCCAATATTAATGCCGATGGATTTTGCTGCGGCAAGCACCATCTCTTTTTCGGCGCTCGTTAAATTAACGGCGTTAGATTTACCACCCAGCGTGATGTTGGCGCGGAAATCACCATCGTCGGATTTACGCTGCATGCTGGCGATCACTTCATCACCTATAACAAAGGCGCGAATATCCTTACCGGCAGATTCTTGAATGAATTCCTGAACCAATAGCGGTTCGGAGAGCTGCTTGAATGTGCTCAGGAAATTTTTAACGTGTTTTTCATCATCGGCTTTGAAAACACCAACACCTTGCGTGCCTTCCAAAAGCTTCATGATCAGCGGTACACCACCAACAGAATCGATAATATGATCATAATCGCTCTGGGCATGGGCAAAGCTGGTGCAAGGGATTGGAATATGCTTGTCCATCATGCATTGCATAGATTCAAGTTTGTCATGGCCTCTACGGATCGCGGCGGGGCGGTCTGTGCAGTAAACGCCTGTGGCGCGGAATTGTTTCAGGACCGAAAGGCCGTATTGAATATGCGGCATATCAATGCGCGGAATAATGACATCAAAATCATTATCAATACGTTTGCCTTCATAAAATATACTTGGGGCTTCTGATGAAATGCTGATGCTGCATTTTAATACGTATAAAACTTCAAGCTCGTGTCCAAGTCGCTTGGCTGCATCAATCAACTTTCTATCTTCATGTTTTTCTGTGGTTTTGCTGGTGGTAAGGATGCCTATTTTCATGTTGCACGCTCCGTTGGCTTATTATTGTTTTTGTTAAACCCCAACAGGTAAAATTATAAAAAGTTCCGAATATGCTGCACCTTTTTAAAAAGCACTTTTTATAAATGAACGCTTCTAGTCCATTTTTTATGTACAACTATTGCTTGACGCTCTGCGTTAATTTCAATAATGTCCCGAAATAATAATAAAAAACAGAATAGGGAAATACTGATCATGGCCGCCAACAAAGCATCTGTGCAAAAATTTTTTGGAAACACCGATTTAACGCCTGACGAAGCGAGAAAGATAGTCGCTGACGGTTTACAAGGCGCTGATTATGGTGAATTCTTCCAGCAGATATCCAGAACCGAAAGTTTGTCCAAAAGTAGACGCATGTATCAGGGGGTAAACCTTGGAAGCGGCGCATCGGGCTTTGGTTTCCGCGTTGGCCTTGGCGAAGCGGTCGGCTATTCCCTCTCTGATGTTTTCAACAAACAAAACCTGGAAGATGCGGTTAAACGTGCGCGCAAGGTGCTTGGTCCGAATGGCGGCAATCCTGCCAATCTGGCTCAAAATGCAAGCTACGGCGCTACACCGCTCAGGCTTTATGGCAACGACGATCCAATGGCGGGTATGAGCACCGAAGAAAAGATCAAGGCGATTGACGAGATTGAAACTTTTGCATACTCACTCAGCCCGAATGTAACCAATGTCGGCATAAACTATTCCGCTTCATCCAAAGACACTCATATTATCAACGCCAAGGGCGAGAGCATGACTGATAGTCTGCCATCCGCGTCCCTTCACATCAGCATCAGCGTAAAAGATGCAAACGGCCATACAGAAACTGGCGGCGCATTGGTCGGTGGACGCGCTGTCTGCACTGACGTGTTCAATAGAAGTGCGTGGGAAGATAAAGCAAGAAAGGCCTTGAAGGTTGCTGAAACGCTTCTGGTCGCCGATGAAGCACCATCCGGCATCATGGATATTGTGATGGCACCGGGTTGGGGCGCTGTACTGTTACATGAAGCCGTCGGCCATGGCCTTGAGGGCGATTTCAACCGACGTGATATATCCGTCTACAGCGGCAAAGTCGGCCAGCTTGTCGCCTCACCGGAAGTGACAATTGTCGACCAAGGTGATCTGGCGGGCGAACGCGGCAGTATTCATTTTGACGATGAAGGCGCGCCTTCACAGCAAAACATTTTGATCCAGAACGGCGTACTGATGGGCTATATGCAAGACCGCCAGAATGCGATGCTGATGGGCGTGGAGCCAACCGGAAACGGCCGCCGCCAAAGCTACCGCCATTTGCCTATGCCCCGCATGACCAACACATATTTTGGAAACGGTACACATGACCCGGCGGATATTATCAAATCAGTTAAAGACGGCCTTTACATTTCAGATATGGGCGGCGGACAGGTTGATATTACATCCGGTAAATTCAACATGAACGCAACGCTGGCTTGGCGCATTCGCGACGGCGAGATTTGTGAGCCCGTCAAAGGCGCAACGCTTGTTGGTGACGGTCTGACTGTGTTGAAACAAATTCACATGGTCGGCAATGATCTGGAGCTCGAGAAAAGCGCTGGCATGTGCGGCAAAGACGGCCAAAGCGTTGTCGTCAGCTGCGGCCAGCCCACCATCAAAGTATCCGGTATGACGGTTGGCGGAAGCCGCTCGGACGCGCCACAACCATAAGCCAGCAAAATTCAGGAGATATAAAATGTCCAATACAAAGCAAAAATTTCTAAACGAAGTAAAGCCTCTGGTTCAAAGCCTACTCGATTATGCCACAAAAGATGGCGCGCAATTTAATATTACAGATGCCAAAGTTTCAGTCAGCCTTAGTGATCAGGTGGAATTCGAGATTGAAAAAGGTAAAGTCTCAACCTCATCCTCCGGTAAAAGCTGCGGCGTGGGCGTCAGCCTTTATTCCGGCGACAGATTCTTAAGTTTTTCATTGAACACCCTGGACGAGGCCTTACTAAAAGAAGCGATGCTCGAGAATATGAAGGCCATAAAACTGGCACCGGAAAACCCCAGCAAGGCTTTACCGGACCCCTCTCTTTTTTATAAAGGCCCGGAATATGATCTGGACGCTTATGATGATACCCCTGTCGATGAAGGCCAATTGGTCCAATATGCCATTGATATGGAAGAAGAGGCGCTATCACTTCCGGGAATCAAAGGAACGCGCTCGGTCAGTGTTTCAAAAAGTATGTCCCATAGCTATGTCAAAGCAACAAACGGCTTGGAAATTTATGACAACGGCACCGGATACCAAGCGCACGGACAAATTGTGGCGGCTGATGCCAATGGCATGGAAATCGACTACGAAGGCAGCATGGCCACGCATTTTTCCGACATGGCATGCCCGAAAATCACTGGCCGTATGGCTGCGGAAAATGCTTTATCAAGATTGGGATCATCCTTGCCAAAAACAGGCTCAATGCCAATTATTCTCTCCCCTGCTGCCGCGGCTACTCTTATTAGCTCGGTTTTTCAGGCAATCGACGGCACATCTATCTATCAGGATAGGAGCTTCCTGAAAGATAAGATCGGTAAACAGGTTATGAACAAAGGCGTCACAATTGTTGATGACCCGACCATCAAGCGCGGTTTGCGCTCCGGCACAGTCGATGGCACTGGCATGAAACAAGACCCGATTACCTTCATCGAAGACGGTGTATTGAAATCCTATAACGTTAGTCTTCAAGAGTCCCGTCAGCTGAACATTGCCCCGATTGGCCGCAGCTCAGGCACCACAAACATTTGCGTTTTGCCGGGCGATAAAACCCCTGATGAGCTCATGGCCGACATTAAAGACGGCATCTATGTGGAAGGCTTTAACGGCGGAACGGCAGATGTGAACAACGGCTCGCACTCCCGTCAGGCCTACGGTCATAAAATCAAAGACGGCAAGGTTACAAAGGACGCCGTATCTGGCTTTGTTGTGGCCGGAAACCTGAAAGATATGTTCATGAAGGTCGTCCTTGCCAATGATACACCTCAATTGCCACACCCAAGACATACAAGCTCAATTCCGACTATGCGCCTTGATGATTTGACGATATCAGGCGGCATGTAAACCCGATTTAGAACTTTTAGAAATAAAAAAATGCGGCACATCAAGCGCCGCATTTTTTTTTAGTAACTTTAGAACCTGTAAGACACACCGGCGCCCACCACCCATGGGTCCAGCTCAACCTCACCAGTAATGGCGCCGTTATTGACCGACGCATCTACATCCACCCAGATTTTTTTGACATCCAAGTTCAAACCCCAATGGTCGTCCATCCAATAATCAAAACCGGCCTGAAGCGCATAGCCAAAACTGCCATCAGCCTCCAGATCGGTCACAATACCGCCTGCCGCATCTTCAGCGTATGGCAAGGTGTAATTTACGCCCGCGCCCAGATAGGGGCTGAGTTTATTGTCAGGCGTGAAATGATATTGCAGCGTCAGCGTTGGCGGGAGAACCCAGCTATCGCCAAGATCAACATCACCAATTGCGCTGCCTTTTAATTTCAGATCATGCGGAGAGGTCGCTGCGATAAGCTCCAGCGCCCAGTTCTGGCTTAGAAAATAAGTCAAATCGACCTCGGGCACAAATGCATTTTGCGCATCCGGTTTACCGCCAATAGTGGTATTACCGCCATCATCAGGTATAACGCCGATACCGCGCAAACGGATTTGAAAGCGTTCTTTCGCCCAAGGGCCATCGCCCAGGTCTTTCGCCACAGCCAGTTCGGAAAAACCAATCAGCGCCACGCCGGTCATCAAGGCTATTTTAGTATAATGTTTCATGAGAGTTCCTTTCAGAAGAAATTGATAATTCTGGTTAGAAGCATCTCATGAAAAGAGGGGCGGGGAATTGATTTCTATCAATTCGGGTTACGATCATCTTCTTCTTCCATCAAAATGCGCTGGGCGGCGCCATCAAGGTCTTCATACTGCCCTGATTTCAGTGCCCAGAAAAAAGCTCCCAGCCCGATAAGACCAAGGATCAATGCGATAGGGATTAGGAATAAGAGGATATTCATGCGCGCCACTTTATACGAAATGAATTGGCGATAACAACCAATGAAGAACCCGACATGGCCAGCGCGGCAATCATAGGCGTTACCATGCCCGCCACCGCCATTGGTATCACGCAGATATTATAAACAATCGCCAATGCGAAATTCTGCCGCACCAGTTTTTGTGAAAGCTTGGCGATCTCATAAGCCTCGTAAACTGGGGCCAGCTTTTCGCCCATGAAGACTATATCGGCGGCATTTTGCGCCATATCAATCGCCGTTCCGGGCGCGATAGACACATCTGCGGCGGCCAGAACGGGCGCATCGTTCAATCCATCGCCCACCATTAAAACCGAATGACCTTTGGCTTTATAATCTTCCAGTATGTCGAATTTTTCAGTGGGTTTCTTTTCGGCATAATAGGTCTCGATACCGCTGGCGGCGGCAATATCTTTTGCGACCGCCGCCCTATCACCTGATAAAAGAATAGTGCCCACATTATCCTGATTGAATTTTTCCAAAACTGCCTTGGCATCCTGGCGCAGTATATCTTTCAGGGTAAAGCAGATGGGCGCATCGGCGTCTTTTCTGTACCAGAGCTCCAGATCATTGCTTTGGCTTTCCCCGTCTATACCGCACCAGTTGCGGCTGCCCAGCTTTACCACTTGGCCTTCGCATTGTCCCTGAAGCCCTTGCCCTGAAATCTCCTCAATGTTTTCAATGTTCAAAAGCGCACCTTCATAAGCATTTACTATAGCCTTAGAAAGCGGGTGCGCGCTTTGGGAGGCCAGCGAGGCGGCCATTTGCAAAGCCCCTTGATCATAATCACCCTGTAATACAGGCTTACCCAGCGTCAGCGTACCGGTTTTATCAAAGATCGCCATATTGATTTTCGCGAGACGCTCCAACGCATCGCCGGATTTAACCAATATGCCTTTTTTAAACAACCGTCCCGTTGCCAGAACTTGTGTTACCGGAACGGCCAACCCCAAGGCGCATGGGCAAGTGATAATCAAAACGGTCACTGCGATTAAGAGCGCGTCCTGCCATGCAATCCCGCCCAGAAGAATCCACCCCAGAAAAGTAATCGCCGCCAGCGAATGCACGACAGGCGTATAGAGCTTGGCCGCGCGGTCGGCAATTTGGACATAGGCCGCTTGCCCCTGCCCTGCCTGTTCCATCAGGCGCACCACATCAGCCAGAAGCGAGTCCTCGGCGGCTTTTTCCACTCGCACGGTGATCGGCGTGCTTAGGTTCAGTGTTCCAGCATACACTTGCGCGCCTGCATTAATCTCACGCGGCATCGTCTCGCCCGTTACAAGCGAAGTATCAAGTGTGCTCTGCCCGCGCTCGACAATGCCATCAACAGGCAGCTTTTCACCAGCCGCGATCTGGACAATCATATCCTCGCGCAGATCACGGATCGCCATGCGCTGTATTTTGCCATCAGAGCCAAGCACATTGGCGAAACCGCTTAGGGTACTCAATAAATCTGTGGCGCTGGAGCGGGCATTTTTACGCGCGCGAAAATCCAGATAGCGCCCGATCAAAAGGAAGAACATGAGCATGACAGCGCTATCAAAATAGACATGTTCGCCATGTTTGAAAATTTCCCAAACACTCATGGAGGTCGCCAGCACAAGGGCGAGCGAGATCGGTACATCCATATTAGTATGCCCGCCGCGCAAGGCCTTCAACGCAGAGCGGAAAAACGGGCGCCCCGAAAACAGAACCGCCGGAATGGCGATCAGGGCAGAAATCCAATGAAACAGCTCGCGTGTGGCCATGCCCATCGCCTCGCCTTCCGCGCTCCATAACCCTACCGAGATCAGCATGATATTTCCCATCGCAAAGCCGGCCACGCCCAAACATAACAACAGGAATTTCTCCTGTCTTTGCGTCTCGTCGGCTTCCGTGCGCGGGTCATAGGGCTTGACGCCATAGCCAAGGTTTTCGACCAGCGCTACAAACTCATCGGCGCGCTCTTTATCGCCCTCCCAGCCCATCACCAGCCGGCCGGTAGAAAAATTCAACCGTGCCTTGGTGATCGCCTTATCCTTGGCCAATCTAGATTCAATTTTCTGAATGCAGCCCGCGCAATGCACACCGCTAACCAGCACGGAGAGTTCGTATTCACCCGCCAAACCCTTTTGCGCCAATGTGCTGTATCCGCCAGCGTTTAAGGAACGATCAAGTTTTGCGTTGTCTGATATGTTTTGTTGTCCCATTTTGCGCTCAATATAACTTTCCATGATCCTTTTACAGGAAACTCGATCTCCTCAGAATATACGCCGTTTCCTGATGGGTGCAACCGGGCAGTAAAATCATCACCATCCTTCACAGGGCGCTGAAATTTTGCGATTATTTCTGCATTTTCAATAGGTTGATTATCTTGACCGCTCAAACTCCAATAAACGATATTATCCTTAAAATGAAACGCGCTGCTAATAGCGGGCTGATTGCGGGCTTGTTGCAGCGTTTCGTTATAGGTTAAGCCCTTGCGGTAGGCATCCTCGGTTACAACCCCGCTATGGCTACGCAGCGCCATCGTGATGAACACGGAATTCACCAGCACGATAACGGCAAAAAACAAGAAAAAGGCCGCAAAGACCCACCATCCGTTCAAAGGCTTATTAATGGCTGTTTCGCTCATCGCTCGTCCCTCTTCGTAATAAATTTCGCGTCATAGCTGTCTTGCATATCAGCGCCCATCGCTTGCAGGATAAAGCGGATTTTGCGCGGCGCCGCGGGCGGGGTATCGGCGCTGACGAGCACGTGGTAAGAGCCGACACTATCGGCCGGAACGCTGAGCTCGTTTGCGCTTACATTGCCCGCGGCTTTCACCACGATACTAACATTTTCCAGCCCCTCTACCGAGAGGGAATATGTCTGAAACTCATGGGTTTTGTTGAGTATTTTAATTGTATACCCATTACGGATTTCCCCGCCGGATAATGTGGTAAATACCGGATTACGGTCATGCAGGACATGCAGCTCAAGAGGGCTACGGAAGATCAGAGCATAGAGCATGATCGCCCCCACCAGCGCAATAATAGCGCCGTAATAAATCGTGCGCGGGCGCAAAAACCGGAATTTCTCAGCGCCGCCTTTGACCTCGGCGCGCATATGGTTTTCAGTGTCATAGCGGATTAAACCGCGCGGTCGATCCACCTGATCCATCACCCCGTTACAGGCATCGACGCAGAGCCCGCAGGCAATGCATTCCATCTGCAACCCATCACGAATATCAATGCCCATCGGGCAAACCTGAACGCAGAGCGAGCAGTTAATGCAATCGCCGCGCCCCTCCCAGCTCTCGCCTTTTTTATGCTTGCCGCGCGGCTCTCCCCGATCCACATCGTAGCCGATCAGCAGCGTGTCTTTATCAAACATGGCCGATTGAAAGCGCGCATAGGGGCACATATAGGTGCAGACCTGTTCCCGCGCGAACCCCGCCATTAGATATGTGCTCGCTGTCAGGCCGATGATAAAAGCCAATACAGTAGGCGAGACGTCGAACTCGAAAAAGCTCTGCACCAGAGTAGGCGCATCATTAAAATAGAGCACGAAGGAACCAGCGGTGCACCACGCGATCATCAGCCAGATAAAATGTGTCGTGGCAATCTTGCGCACTTTCTCGAAACTCCACGGCGCTTCGTGCAACTTTTTGCGGGCATTGCGGTCGCCCTGCACGATGCGCTCCACCCAGACAAATAAATCCGTCCAGACCGTTTGCGGACAGAAATACCCGCACCAGACGCGGCCAAACAGAGATGTAATAAAAAAAAGCGCGATCGCGGCCAGAATTAAAATGCCTGTCAGGATATAGACCTCCTGCGGCCAGATCTCGATCCAGAACCAATAGGCGCGCGGCCCCTCCAGATCAATAAGAACCGCCTGATCAGGGGCGTTGGGGCCGCGGTCCCAACGGATAAAAGGCACCAGATAATAAATACCAAGCGTAATAATCATCGCCGCCCATTTCAGCTTGCGGTATTTCCCCCAAACCCGCTTGGGGTAGATTTTCTCCTGCTTGGCAAAATATTGCAGCATGCCTTAACGCTCTCTATTCATGTTGTTCGAGATTTTGCTCTATCTCTTTGGCGATTGGTGCTTCTGGTTGTGGCTCAATGGCCTCCTCCCCGATCTCGATATCCTGCGTTTTTTCGTATTCCGGTGATTCTGGCGTTGCCGGATTTCTTAGATCCTCATCGGGCTTCAACTCATCTGGTAAACCGCCGCCCAATTGGTGAATATAAACACTCAGCGCTTTGATGGTGTTTTCATCCAAACGCCCCTTCCATGCGGGCATCATGCCATTGCGTGAATAATAGACCGTGCGGAATATCTCTTCTTGTCTGTCGCCATAAAGCCAGATGGCATCGGTTAAATTTGGCGCGCCGAATTCCGTATCGCCTTTTGCATCCGCGCCATGGCAAGAAGCGCAATTTTGCTGGAATATCTGAAAGCCGCGGCTTTCTGCGTTGGCAGCTTCCCCGTTCGACAAACTCATCACATACTCCACAACGGTGTCGATATCTTCACGTTCCAGCAGTTTCTCCTGCCCGAAAGCAGGCATCTGGGACAAACGCGTCTCATAGCTATCGGCGCGAATTCCGTATTGCAGTGTTTGATGAATATCGGTGAGCTTCCCGCCCCAAAGCCAATCATCATCATTCAAATTGGGATACCCATTACCGCCTTCCCCGCCCGTGCCGTGACAGGTTGCGCAATTGTCCTTAAAAGCCGATTTACCGCCCGCCATTGCAAAAGCATATAATTCAGGATCAGCCATAACATCGCCCAAAGACGCGTCTTCAAATCGTTCCAGATAGGCGGCTTGGCGCTCTATAATCTCCTGCTGGCTCTCGGCCAGTTCTTTGTACTGGGTATAGCCCGAGGTGCCTTCCGTCGCACCGCCCGGCACCGGCCATGCGGGATAGACCACGAAATACCAAATCGACCAGATAATGGAGACAACAAAGACCCAGACCCACCAACGCGGCAGCGGGTTATTCAGTTCTTTTAACCCGTCCCAGCTATGGCCCGTGGTCTCGACGCCGCTAACCTCATCGACATCCTTATTCTTATGATCATCGCTCATCATTATTTATCCTCTTTAAAAGGTATTTCGGCATCTTGTTTATATTTCTTCTTGGCACCAGGACGCAGAACCCAAAGCAGCACCGCGCAGAAAAATGCGAAGAAGAACATCAAGCCCAGCAGACCCATCGCGGGGTTAGCAAATATCTCTTTCATTATTCGGCTCCTTCCACATCTTTCGCGGCTTCGAAATCCACCATGGTGCCCAGCACCTGCAGATACGCAACCAGCGCGTCCATCTCGGAAATCATCTTCGGATTGCCGTCAAAATCACGGGCATTAACCTTTTCGCCGTAACGGGATTGCAGGCCGGATATATCGGTGCGGGCAATTCCGATAGCCTGCGCGGCAGCATCCTTTTCGCCCATCTTGATCATCTCGTCCGAATAAGGAACGCCAACAACGCGCAGTGATGCCATGTGATTGTCGATATCATGAATTTTCAAAGCACGTTTGGCCAAAAATCCGTAAGAGGGCATAATCGATTCCGGCACCAGATCACGCGGCTCAACCAAATGCGCGACATGCCATTCATCGGAATATTTACCGCCGACGCGTGCCAAATCAGGCCCTGTTCGTTTTGATCCCCACTGGAAGGGGTGGTCGTACATGCTCTCGGCGGCCAGTGAATAATGCCCATAGCGTACAACCTCATCCCGCAGCGGGCGAATTTGCTGGGAATGACAGTTATAGCAGCCCTCGCGAATATAAATATTGTATCCGGCCAGCTCCAGCGGGGTATAGGGGCGCACACCCTCCACTGGCTCTATCACGGTTTCCTTGCGGAATAGCGGAATAATTTCCACGATCCCCCCGATCAAAACGGCCACAATGATAAAGGCCAGCAGAAGCAGCGAATTACGCTCTAATTTGTCATGATTAAGCCAGCTCATGCCGCTACTCCTTGTGTTTGTGAGATTTGCTCTTTTGCGTTCACATCACCGCGAATGGTTTTCCAGACGTTGTAGATCATGATTAACGCGCCCGCGAGATAGAGCACCCCGCCCATCACGCGAATGGCATAGAAGGGTTTCATGGCCATGACGGTCTCGACGAAGGAATACTCCAAAAAGCCCATGTCATTATAAGAACGCCACATCAGACCTTGCATAATGCCCGATACCCACATGGCCGTGATGTAGAAGACAATCCCCAGCGTGGCGACCCAAAGATGCAGGGAGATCAGCTTGGTTGAATACATTTTCTCGCGGCCCCAAAGATGCGGCACCAGATAATACAGCGCGCCAAAGGTGATAAACCCGACCCAGCCCAGCGCGCCGGAATGCACATGCCCGATGGTCCAGTCCGTATAATGCGAGAGCGCATTGACCGAGCGGATCGACATCAGCGGCCCTTCAAACGTACTCATCCCGTAGAAAGCCAGCGCGATAATCATGAACTGGATAATCGGATCATCCCGCAGCTTGTGCCACGCGCCCGAAAGCGTCATCACACCGTTGATCATCCCGCCCCAGCTTGGCATCCAGAGCATAATCGAGAATGTCATACCCAATGTCTGCGCCCAATCAGGCAGGGCGGTATAATGCAAATGGTGCGGCCCCGCCCAGATATAGATAAAGATCAACGACCAGAAATGCACAATGGACAGGCGGTAAGAATAAACAGGGCGCCCGGCCTGCTTGGGGATGAAGTAATACATCATGCCCAAAAATCCGGCGGTCAGGAAAAATCCGACAGCGTTGTGGCCATACCACCACTGGATCATCGCGCTTTGAACGCCACTAAATACGCTATAGCTTTTGACATCTGTGATGCTGACAGGGATCGAGATATTGTTCCCGATATGCAGCACCGCCACAGTGATAATAAAGGCCAGATAGAACCAGTTGGCGACATAGAGATGCGGCTCTTTGCGCTTGATACAGGTCATCAAATACACCAGCAAATATGCCACCCAAACCACGGCCAACCATAAATCGGCGTACCATTCCGGCTCGGCATATTCTTTGGATTGGGTCACGCCCAGAATATAGCCAAGCGCCGCAATGACGATAAAGGCCTGATAACCCCAGAAAGTAAACATCGCCATTTTGTCATTCCATAGCCGCACGCCGCAGGTACGCTGCACTACGAAATAACTGGTGGCGAATAACGCATTCCCCCCGAACGCAAAAATCACCGCCGATGTATGAACGGGGCGCAGACGGCCAAAACTCAAATATGGCTCGATATTTAAACTCGGGAACACCATTTGAAGGGCAATGAAGATTCCGGCCGCAAAGCCCACTATCCCCCAAAACAAAGTGGCCAGCGTAAATAGCCTGACAACATCGTAGTTATATTTTTCTTCCAGCATGGTTGAACTCATTTTTTGTCTTCTTCCTTGGTTAAATCATCATCCATCCGGCCAGCGCAAACAGCCAAAGCGCGCTTAGGGCCATAGCGCCTTGCTTCATCGTGCCTGCGGCTTTTGGAAATCTGGTTTGCAAACTGCGCCCGCCGAGCGCCACTAGCACAAGCGCAGGCATAGTGCCTAGCGTAAAGGCACCCATGGCCCAAGCGGCCTGCAATATTGTTGGTGCGGTCGAAGCCGCCATTAAGGCCGCCACGACCATGCCGCATGGCATAAACCCAAGCATGACGCCGAGCATGTAGCGTTTGAAAACTCCTGGCTCAGTCATAAAGGCGCCGCTGTGTTTACCGATAAATCCAAAAGGCAATCCAAGGCGGATGGTGCCCGCCCACGGAAAAACGCGGGAAAGCGCGGGAAAAACGCTAATCATAAACAAAACACCCGCCAGCATTAAAATCGGCGCAGTCAAAACCGCTTTATAACTTGAAAACAACAAGGCCAGATTAAGGACGCTTTGAAAAAGCACAGCCATGGATACATAGGTGGTCATGCGCCCCAGATGATAAGGCAGCAGTGCGGCGCGGGACAGGCGCTCTAATTTGCGTTCCTGTCCGCCATGGCCGGCGCTTTGCGCCAGAACAAAGGGTCCGCACATGGCGCTGCAATGGGTAAAGCCTCCGGCCAACCCGCCCAGAAACAGGCTGATAATAAGCCCGTTCTGCATCGAAAAATCATATACGCACTGCGCAAAACTCATAGTTCATCCTGTTTTTACACTATGATTATGCGGGGGGTTTCGTTAGGGTGCCTTGATCATTGTCAATTACAACGCGACCTTTAAATATATGACCGTAACGACCTTAAGAAAAATTGATTTGTTCAAAAATTGTTCCGAAGCGTTCTTCCAAAAGACTGAAGAACAGGCAAGCGTGCAAAAGCAATCCAAGGGCAAAATGCTTTTCCTACATGAAGACGAAGCCCAAAATTTCTATGTCATACGCTCTGGCTGGGTGAAATTATTCCGCGAAACACTAGACGGCACGCAGGCCGTTGTCGATATTCTCACCCAAGATCATATTTTCGGCGAAACCGCAATCTTCCAGAATAATCTCTATCCCTATAGCGCCGAGGTGGTCGAGCCATCCGAGATCATCAACCTGCCGCTTTCAATTTTAAAGACCGAGATCAAGGACAACAGCAAATTTGCCTATGACATGCTCGGCTCTATGGCGCGCTACAGACGCCAGCAAGACCGCGAAATCGAACACCGCGATATCCAAAACGCGCCCCAACGCATCGGATGTTTCTTACTGCGCCTGACCACGCAACAGGAGGAAGGCAGCATCGTTATTCATCTACCTTACGATAAAATGCTGCTGGCCTCGCGGCTGGGCATGCAACCGGAAACCTTTTCGCGCGCGCTGAAAAAGTTACAAAATGAAACAGGAATAGAAGTTAAAGGCGCCACGGTCAAAATGGATACGCTCGATCAACTCGTGCGCTATTCCTGCGCTGCCTGCTCATCGGAATTTCCTTGCAAGGATCTAGGCAACGCCGCGGAATAATTATCCGTCCGCATACAACCAATCCCAATCCATCCTTGCCGGATTAGAGATATAACCAGCCGGATTTTTGATCACATCCTGTAGATAATTCAAATCTATATCCCATCGGTAATCACAATTGCAGTCCTTGCAACTATCATGCGATTTCATCTTAATACGCTTGTTTATTAAGCTTAGGATGAAGCTGTCGCTTGCAATAATATCTGCAACTCTGGCCTCGACAAGTCTCCCCTGCGCCGATTTTTCCGCCGCATCCAAAATTTGCATGAACGGAAATTGATTGGCATTCCGAAGCAAAGCCTCATTGCATATCGCAACGTATTTGGTCATCAGGTTTTCATGGTCATCAATCGGCAGCGTCATAATATTGATCATGCTACATTTTTGCCGAGATAAAATTGATCAGCGTCAAGTCAACGTGCAATAAAAAAGGCAGAACGCTTGCCCCTGCCTGTTATTGTTCATGAGACGCATCGCGCTTGATTTGCCAAAACCCGATATAAATACTTTTTACGAAAAAAAACCTGCATATATATTTTCTTTTCAAGAATTCATACTATTTAATAATGGCAATTTTTCTTATTTCGCACTATTATGCTTATATAGTAAGCACTTGGCGCCCTATTTTTTTAGTAATACTGGAGAGTAAATACATGGCAAAAGTTGTTGTCCCCAAAAACGCATTGAAAGCAAAAGTCGGAAACGGGGGTTTCTCCAAAGAAAATATCGATAAAGCACAAAAGGCACTGGAACAAAACGACATCGATTTCCGCCCTATCGCCGGAAAATACCTTGATGAAATTACTACAATCGTTGCCAATCACGATCCGGCTAAACCGAAAGAGACATTACTGGGCGTTCTCGACCCGTTAATGCAACTTCGCGCACAAGGCACACTTTTCCACTATCCCTCTCTTACTATGGTCTCCGACATTATTGTTGATTTCCTTGATTTCCACGAGAAAATTGATGACCGGATAATGGAGATTATAAGTGCCTATATAAAAACAGCCGGGCTTATTCTGGGCCGCGAGATCAAAAAAGCAGAGAACCCAATATGCAAGGCATTTGCGAGTGAGCTTCGCGCGGCGTGCGACCGCTATAACAATAAATCCAAATAAGGACATTAAAAATGGCCTATAATTTTACCAATGTGAATGTTCTGGTTGTTGAATCTTCGGCCGAAATGTACAAATTGTTTAAATCCGTTCTTGCCATGCTGTCCGTACCGGAGAAAAATATCGAATCGGCCTTTTCCTACGAAGAAGCCTTCGAAAAATTTCGTAAGAAAAAACATGATATAATCATTACGGATTGGTTACAAAACCCTGATCACGGTATCAAACTAACAAAAATGATCAGAAATGGCCAAAACTCACCCAATATATATGTGCCCGTTATTATGACCGCAGGCTCAGGCCACTTTAACAGAGTTATTAAGGCAAGGGATTCCGGCATCTCGGAATATCTTGTTAAACCTTTTTCGGCAGATTCCCTATCGGTACGCATCATGCGCGTTATTGAGAAACCAAGACCCTTCGTTGTGTCCGACGCCTATAAGGGCCCCGACAGGCGCGTGCGCGACATTGATTTTAAAGGCGAAAACCGCCGCACGGAAAAATACGAAATCGAACATCTTTAGCCGTTTCAAATACTATCCAAAGCTTATCCTGCGCTATTTCATTTGGTGTTAGACATATCGGCGCCCAAGTCTTTATGCTCAGCCTATGCAAAACGCTCAAGCAATAAGCACGGCCATTCTCACCCCCGCAGATGTTCTATCTTCTGTATTCGGATATGATGCTTTTCGCGGACAACAAGAAGAAATTATCAACGATGTAATAGCGGGTAAAAGCTGCGGCGTTTTAATGCCGACAGGCAGCGGAAAATCGCTCTGCTATCAAATCCCCTCTATCTGTATGGAGGGCACAGGCATAATCGTATCCCCACTTATCGCCCTGATGCAAGACCAAGTCGCCGCCCTGCGAGAAGCAGGCGTGAAAGCTGCCGCTATTCATTCAGGTCTGGAATACCCCGAACTGCAGGCCGCCCTGCGTGACTTGCGTGCTGGCGCACTCGATCTGGTTTATGTCGCGCCGGAACGCCTCGTCAATGACGGGTTTCTGGATATACTTGATGATATAAAAATCGCGCTGTTTGCAATTGATGAAGCGCATTGTATTTCGCAATGGGGTCATGATTTCCGTCCTGAATACAGACAAGTATCACTTCTGCGTACACGCTATCCCCAGACACCCTGCATCGCGGTCACGGCCACGGCGGATACGCCCACACGCAAGGATATCGTGGAACGCCTGAGTCTGCCCAAACTTTACGTGGCCGGATTTGACCGCCCCAATATTTCCTATGAAGTGGCGATTAAAGACAATCCCCGCGCCCAGCTTTTGCGGTTTTTAAAAGCGCGCAATGATGACGAAAGCGGCATTGTTTATTGCCTCTCTCGCAAAAAAGTCGAGGAGACCGCCAAATGGCTCGTGGGGCAAGGCTATAACGCCCTGCCATATCACGCGCGCCTTGATAAAGATGTTCGGGGTGCCAATCAGGAACGCTTCTTGAAAGAAGAAGGCATCATTATGGTGGCGACCATTGCCTTTGGCATGGGCATTAACAAACCCGATGTGCGTTTTGTCGCCCATATGGATTTACCCAAAAATATCGAGGCCTATTATCAGGAAACAGGCCGCGCAGGCCGTGACGGGATTGCCTCCGTGGCATGGATGGTCTACGGCCTTCAGGATCTGGCCTTGCAACGGCAAATGATTGAAAACTCGGACTCCCCGCTAGAGCAAAAGCGGATCGAGCGCCAAAAGCTCACCGCGTTTTTGGGCTATTGCGAAAGCGCAACCTGCCGCCGTCAAGTTCTGCTGAGATATTTTGATGACAACGGCGAGCCGTGCGGCAATTGCGATACATGCGAGAGCCCGCCCAAAACTTTCGATGGCTCTATCGCCGCGCAAAAACTGCTCTCCTGTATCCTTCGTACAGGCCAGATGTTTGGCGGCGGTTATGTTATTGATGTCTTGCTGGGTAAAACCAGTGAACGCATGGAAAATTTCGGCCATACAGCTTTAAGCACCTTTGGAATCGGCACAGAACACAACGCAAAAGAATGGCAAAGTCTAATCCGCCAACTCGTCGCGCGTGGTTATCTATTCGTAGATATGGATGCCCATGGCGGCCTCAAGGTCACGCAAGACGGCATTAATTTTCTGAAAGCAAAGCCGGAGCTGCAACTACGCCTCGATCCGAAAACCATCGGCGGATCAAACAGTGCCAAAAGCGGCAAGAAAACCGATCCATCGCTAAGCCTTGAAAGTGAAGCGGATCAAGCCCTTTTCGCTGAACTAAAAGCCCTGCGCATGGACATTGCCAAAGAAAACAACATCCCGCCCTATGTTGTTTTTCATGACAAAACCCTGATTGATATGGTCTTGCGCAAACCCTTAAGCCTGCTGGCCATGAGCAGCGTGCCGGGCGTGGGACAATCCAAGCTGGAAAAATACGGACAAGTCTTTCTGGATACGATCAATAAATAACAACGCAAAAAAGGAGGGGTGTCCCCCTCCTTTTTCGGTCTAGGTAAGCTTAGTGAGACGCTTTTCCGCCTTTGCGGCCAGCCTCACGGGCACGCTCTGAGCCTTTTTCAAAGCTTCCGCTTGAGTGCTGCCCGCCTCGTTGGCGGCCTCTTTGGGCTTCTGCTTCACTCATATTCTCTTGGGGATTGTTATTTTTACGTCCATCAGTCATGGTCTTTTCCTTTCTTGGTTTAGAGTTTACGTTTCCATGCTTTTCCTTGCATGTTAATAGCTCAATGATCGCTTTGCGCTTGGGGTTCCTCTTTTTATTTTTTATTTTTCTCCGCCTTCATCTTTAAAATTTATAGGCGCGGAACCCCTTCGCGCTTCTTATGGTTGGAGCTTCCGTATAGTAAAAAGGAGGAGACCCATGACAAAAAATCACGGCAATCAAATTAAAAACGATGACACTTATGAAGAGCTAAGGGACAAAGGCGAGAGCAAGGAAAAGGCCGCCCGATGAACTGCAATATTGCGCCACCAATGGCGATTACAACACCGATCATTGATCATTATCCCTGTTTTTCATATAGGGATAAGTGCTAAAACGGTCAAATTTGTACAGGCAATTTTTAGAATCTAGTCCGTGTAGCGTCCTGTATCTTGCATATATTTTTTGATAAGCGCCACATTTTTCAAGTTCGCTTTCCATCCAATATCGAAAATATCACCGATCAACGGTATGCTACCGATCAGCCAGTCAATAAAGCCATTCCACAAAATGCGCGCCTTAACATGCCAGGGAAGGCCATAACCATGTGCCTTGCCCAATAGATAGGCCGTACTGAGAAAGGTCACACTATCCCCGACGAAGGGGATTAAGCCGATAATTGAATCCATGCCGATAGGAATGGGCAAGCCCGGCACTTTAAACCGGCTATCCATCCAATTCGCCATGGATTCTAATTTTTCAATGTCTCGCTTCATTTAAGGCGCAACGATTAGGCGACTTTTTTCGAGCCGAGAAGGAACCACAAGGCCATCCCGATAACCGGCAAAGCCAAGACCAAAATAATCCAAACCAATTTCATCAGGGGCTCTAGGCCACTTTGGATAATGTTAATGATTGCAATGATGTCCAGCACCAAAATGACCAGACCAATAATTCCGTATTCCATTTTATTTTCCCTTGTTTAATTTCACTATTAAACCTAACTATCAGAGGTACTTATAAGTTCCCTTGTTATATCTTACTGCGCGATAGGATTTTATCCAGCTCATTGGCAAATTTCTGACCGTCTTTCGCACTGAAATTTTTCGGCCCGCCCGTTTGCACGCCGTCACTGCGTAGCGTGTCCATAAAATCACGCATATCGGAAATCTGCCCGATATTACTCTCGTCATAAATCTTGCCGCGCGGATCAAGCCCCAGCGCGCCTTTTTCAACAACACGTACCGCCAGCGGAATATCAGCCGTTATAACCAAATCACCGTCCTCGCAGAGTTCAGCAATTTTATCATCCGCAATATCGGGGCCTTGCTCAACTTGAATAAAACGAACAAGGGGGATTTCGGGTAAACGCAGCCATTGATTGGCCACAAAAATCACTTCGGTACGGGTGCGGGATGCGGCACGCAGCAGCATGTCCTTAACCGCCTTCGGGCAAGCATCGGCGTCAACCCAGATTTTCATCAATCCGCTGCTTTCACGCGAATTCTGCTTTTATCGATATAGGAATTGTGCAAGGCTTTTATAGCATCTTGCGCTTCATGCTCTAGTGCCATTTCAACAAAGCCGAAGCCTTTGGACTTGCCTGTGCGCTCATCCATCACAAGATTGCATCCTCTGATGTTGCCATGCTTTTTGAAGAGCTTGGCCAACTCGTCTTCGCTGAAATCCCGCGGCAGGTTAAGAGCTATCAGTTTCATCGGCGATCCTGTTCATTAAAAAATAAAGATCTACATACCACACTTGCGCGCGGCTGAACAAGGCAATGAAACAATATGAAAGGCTTTAGGGCCTATTTATCCTGCTTGTTTTTCTTTTCCTGTTTTAAGGCTTTCTTCTCGGCAGGCGTGCGTGTCGGCTGCTTTTTCACGTTCTTTTTAGCATCTTGGGATTTGGCCATTTTTTATCTCCTGATAAAAGTTAGAGGCAGTAATCCGATTATACCACGTCCATAAAAACCAGCCAGAGAAATAAATGGCACAAATATTGCAAATTTGAATTTGTTTTTTGCATTCCCAAGCCTACCTTAATTCATTAATATTTTTACCGCGTAAACTTAACCGCAATTTTTTAAATATTGAGGCTCGCCCTGAAAAATATCGTCATTGTTTTACTCGTTGTATTATGTGCGGGGCTATTGTTCTGGAAATCAGAAGCGGCGCTGCCATTCCTTGGCGAAGGCGATAGTAAAGGCGCGGAACGTAGCCAGCAAGCGGTTAAAGTCCTCACCCAACCCGTCGAATATACTGATAACACCCGCATTTTCGAAGCCGTGGGAACAGGGCGCGCCAAATTCTCTGCCGATCTATACCCGTCCGTTGATGAAGAGGTTATGGAAGTTTTGTTCGAAGCCGGACAAAAAGTCAAAAAGGGCGATGTTCTGGTGCAATTGGATGACCGCACTGAAACTTTGGCCGTTGAGCTGGCCGAGGTCGAGCTAAAAAACGCCCGCTCTCTATCCGAGCGTTACGAGAAGGCCGGAAAAGAAGGCGCGGTGCCACAAAGCGAGGTGGACTCGGCCCGTGCCACCCTAGAGGCCGCCCAAGTCGCTTTGGAACAGGCCAAGCTGAATCTGGAACAACGCAAGATCATCGCCCCTTTTGATGGTGCGGTCGGCATACCCGGGGCTGACCCCGGTGATCGCGTTGGCACCGATACCTTGATTACAGGTCTGGATGCGCGCGATATTCTTTATGTCGACTTTGAAGTGCCGGAAACGCTGGCAGGCGCTTTGCGCGCGGCGGAAAGCGAAAAGGAAAGCATCAGCTTCACAACACCTTCCTACCCCGGTAAAACATTTGATGGCTATATAAAAGCACAGGAAACAAGGGTCAATCCCGAGCGCCGCACCTTAATGGCGCGCGCCAGCATTGAAAATGATGAAGATTTTTTGCGCCCCGGTATGTCTTTTACCGCGCGGTGGAATATTCCCGGCCAATCTTATGCCACCGTCCCGGAAATATCCGTGCAGTGGAGCCGTGACGGTTCCTTCGTCTGGATCATCCGCGATGGTAAAGCCGTAAAAACCATGGCGCGTGTTATCTCGCGTAGAGGCGGTCAGGTCTTGCTTGATGGCGAAATCAAAGACGGGGAACCCGTTGTAATTGAGGGCCTTCAGCGACTGCGCGACGGCGTGCCGGTCGAACTTATAAATCCGCCAGAGGAGCAAACCTGATGAACGGATTGGCAGGCGGACTGACCGCGCTCGGCGTTCGCAGACCTATTTTGATTGTGGTGGTCAATCTTTTGATTATGCTCGCCGGCGCGGCCAGTATTATGGGCGTTGATGTCCGCGAGCTCCCGGATGTCGACCGTCCGATAGTTAGTGTGCGCGCCACCTTCGACGGTGCCTCACCCGAGACCATGGATTCCGAGATTACCAGTATTCTCGAGGGCGGTGTTTCCCGCGTCTCAGGCGTTAAAAGTATAGAATCTTCCAGCGAGGAAAACAGCTCCCGTATGCGGATCGAATTCCAGCCGGGCGTTGATCTGAACGCTGCCGCCAGCGATGTGCGCGAGGCTGTTAACCGCGTCCAGCGACAATTGCCAGATGACGTCGATCAGGTTCTGGTGCTCAAGGCCGATGACGATGCGCGCTCGATCATGGAACTCTCCGCCTTCAGCGACACCCTCTCCAAATACGAACTGGCCGAGCGCATAGAAAAGGATGTCGCCCCCGAGCTGCAATCTATCTCAGGCGTGGCCGAAGTACGCTTGCAAGGGGAACAGCCTAGAGTGCTACGCGTCCAACTTCACCCTGCCAAACTGGCGCGCTATAAAATGGCCGCGTCCGATGTCACTGATACGCTGCGTTCTATCAATTTCGATGTGCCCGTTGGCAGTTATAAATCCGAAAATCAGGATCTTCTGGTACGCGCGATGGCCAGCGTGGTCGAGCCTGAAAAGGTCGAGGAAATGTACATTCGCGGCGATATACAAATCGGTGATGTGGCCGATGTATTCTATGCCCCGATGGAGGCCGAATCTTATTCCCTCCTCAATGGCCGCAGTGTAATCGGGCTTGGTATTGTGCGCCAGGCCGGCTCCAACACCATCGCCATTGCGGAAGAAGTTGACCGCCGCCTGAAAGATATCAGCGCCAGCGCGCGCGATTTCACACTAAAAAAAACCTCCGATGATTCCATTTTCATCAAGGGCGCTTTGGTGGATGTACTCTACACCTTGATCTTTGCCATCCTGATTGTTTTGGTTGTTATTGCTGTCTTTTTGGGGCAATGGCGCGCGATATTTATTCCCGCTGTCACCATGCCGATTGCCTTGGTCGGGACTGTCGCCTCGATCTGGCTGTTCGGTTTTTCCATTAATCTACTCACCCTGCTCGCCCTCGTGCTGGCCACAGGGTTAATCGTTGATGATGCGATTGTCGTGCTGGAAAATATCCAGCGCCGCCGCGCGGAGGGTCTCGAGAAAATGGCCGCCGCCGTTCTTGGCACGCGTCAGGTTTTCTTTGCCGTAATCGCCACTACGCTCACGCTGGTTGCGGTTTTTGTGCCGATTGCTTTTTTACCGGGCGAGACGGGGCGCCTGTTCCGCGAATTCGGGCTTGTGCTCTCCATTGCCGTTATAATTAGCTCCTTCGTAGCCGTCACACTTTGCCCGATGATGGCTTCACGCTTGCCGAATTTAAGCGAGCAGAACAAGCATATTATGGCCGTACAAAACCGTTTAAATACAATGGGCGGCTCTATGGCCACCTTTTATTTCAACAGCCTGCAACGCGTCATCGCCCATAAATTTCTCAGCATCATCTTCGCATTATTATTGGGCGCGGCGGGCATATTCTCGTTTTTTCAACTCAATCAGGAACTGCTCCCCCAAGAAGACCGCGGCGCAGTGAGCGTCTTTCTCACAGGGCCCGACGGAGCCTCGCTGAATTACGCCGACACCCAAGCCCAAAAGGTCGAAGCCATCTTGCGCCCCTATCAGGAACAAGGCCTGATCACCGATATTTACACCATCGTCGGGCGCTGGGACAAAAACCGCGCCTATATCTCGGCAACGCTCAAACATTGGGATGACCGAAACATCAGCCAGATGGAACTGGCCGAGGAGCTCAATACAAAGCTCTCCGATATGCCGGGCGCCCAGGTTCGCGTCAGCCAAGCCAGCAGCCTGAATGTCCGCGGCGGCGGCGCGGGGCTGGAGATCGCGCTTTTGGGCAACAGCTACGATGAAATCTACACCGCCGCCACCGATCTCGCGCGCATCTTGCCAGAGCAAATCGAACAAATCGAAGATGTGCGCGTACAATTCGACACCTCCCAACCCGAGCTGTCATTCAATATCGACCGCCAGCGCGCCAATGATCTAAACGTCCCGCTAGAGCGCATATCGCAAACGCTGCGCATCATGGTCGACCGTCAAGACTTACTGGATTTAAGCGTGGAGGATCAGGCCGTGCCCGTTATGGTCAGCTCCGCCTTCGGCACCGTCAATGATCCGGGCGATCTTTTGAATCTGTTTGTCACCAACACCGATGACGAACTTGTACCGCTCAGCGCACTCATAACAGTCGAGGAGAGCGGCGTCGCGGCCGAGCTGGACCGCGTTGAGCAGCGCCGCACCATCAATCTGGATATCGGCCTGCCCCCCGCCACCGCACTTGGCGATATAATGGGCGAGATCGAAACCGTCGCGCGCGAGAGCCTGCCGCCCGGCATCACCATGATCTTTCTGGGCGAGGCGGCCACGCTGGAAGAAACCTCCTACGAGACCATGTTAACCTTCCTGATCGCGTTGATTGTCGTGTTCCTCGTGCTCTCCGCCCAGTTCGAAAGCTTCGGCAGCGCCACCATTGTTATGTTCACCGTACCATTCGGGCTGGCGGCGGCGGTCTTTGCCTTGCTACTGACGGGGCAATCATTAAACCTCTATAGCCAGATCGGCCTTGTCATGCTGATAGGCCTGATGACCAAAAACGCTATTTTGCTGGTCGAATTCATGGATCAAATGCGAGATGAAGGCAAAAGCGTCGATGAAGCCATTGTCGAGGGCGTGCGCATTCGCCTGCGCCCTGTTGTCATGACCGTGCTTTCCACCGTCCTTGGCGCGCTACCCTTGATCCTCAGCACCGGACCGGGCGCCGAGGCGCGCAACGCCATTGGTTGGGTGGTCTTTGGCGGGCTTGGTCTATCAACCATCTTTACGCTCTATCTCGCGCCGCTGGGCTATGCCATCATTGCACCGCATATCAAACCACGCGCCCATGCAGGGCGGCAACTGGAAGAACAACTTAGTGACGCCGAAGCCCAAGATGAAGCCAACGCAGCAAAGGCCGCCTCATGACAAAATATTCATTGATCGCCCTTACCCTTGGCGCTTTAAGCATATCTGCCTGCACCGTCGGCCCCGATTTTGAACGCCCCGCAATCAACGCCCCGCAAGATTTCGTCGCAGGTGAGGTATTAGAAGCACTCAATGAAGGTAAAGAGGCAGACCTGCCCGTGGATGCCAATTGGTGGGAAGGCTTTAATGACCCCATCCTGAATGATCTGATAGAAACCGGATTGGAAGAAAACTTGGCAATCGCCGCCGCGATGGCGCGCGTAAAAGCCGCCAGAGCGCGCATAGGGCTGGCGGATAGCGCCGATAATCTCTTCATTGGAACCGATGCAGGCGGGGATATAGAAGAGCGCCGCCAATTGGAGCCGAACGAACAGCCCACAACAACAACTTCGTTCTCCGCCGGATTGGGGCTCGGCCTGCCGCTGGATATATTTGGCCGTACCCGCCGTGATGTGGAACGCGCCCGCGCTGCGCTGCAATCCGCACTGGCAGAACTGCGCGGCATTGTTCTTTTCGTCAGCTCCGACATCGCGGACGAATATCTAAGCCTGCGCGGCAATCAACGCCAGCTAGAGCTATTGCGGGAATCGGTCGATCTACAGGAACAGACGCTTTCCATCGTCCGCACCCGCTTCGAGTCAGGGCTTTCGCCCGAGCTGGACGTGCAGCGAGCGACCTCATCGGTCGAGAGCCTGCGCGCGCAAATCCCGCCGCTGGTAGAAAATCTGCAAAACTCCCGCAACCAATTGGCGACCTTGAGCGGCGAATTTCCGGGTGCTTATGAAGAACTGCTCACCCCGTCGCAAGATATTCCGCTTTACAGCGCGCGTATCCCGGATGCCCTGCCGCTGGAGGTCTTGAGCGCTCGCCCCGATATCGCGCAAAGCGAGGCCGACTTGAAAGCCGCTATCGCCGCCATCGGTGTGGCCGAGGCCGAGTTTTACCCCAGCTTTGATCTGGCTGCCAACCTCACATTCGGACGAACGGGCGTCAGCTCCATGAACCCTACCGAAGTGCTCATCGGCTCGCTCTCGGCCATCATCCGGCAAGTCATCACCGATGGCGGCGCCCGCTCGGCCAACCGCGAAATCGCCGAAGCGCAGGCCGAAGAAGCCTTGGCCGATTATGAACTCGCCCTGCGGGATGCCGTGCAAGAGATCGAAGCCTCGCTAAACGCCATCCGCGCCTCGGCCACTCGTCAAGATTCATTGGCAAAAGCCGTTCAGGCCAGCCAGCGCAGCTTCTCCCAAGCTGAAACCCTCTACCGCCAGGGCCTCATCAGCTTCCTCGATGTCGTCGACGCCCAGCAAGATCTGGCCAGCGATGAACAAAGCCTCGCCTCCGAACGCACCGACTATGCCCGCGAAATCGCCACCTTGTTCAATGTTCTGGGCGCGCAGATCAACACAGAACGCAATAGCGCAGAATAAACCCTCGACAAATCAGGAATTTTATCCTATTATAATTTATTGGTTTTGTAAGCGCGCTTGCACCCCCCACGTCATTCCCCGAATTCATATATGAATTCTAGGGGAATCCAGCTGGATCTGGATCGCCTTAGAATTCTTCGAATTCAGGCGATGACGAATAAAAATGTGGGTCGAGTGGGGCTACATTCTCGGCACCGCGTAGCGCGCCCGCGCGCCTGAGCGACTAAAAAGAGCAGCCCCCGTCAAAAACAAACGAACGAAATGACGAACCAGAATAATCATTATATATCAATAATTTATACCACGATAATCTGCACTGCAACAATCACAAGACTTGGATTGAGGCCATAAAATATGTACCATTTTAGTAATACACTCTCTTCTTAAAGGCACACAAATGGACATACGCAAAGAAATTCGGGACGCGCATAATGAAATGATCAAATGGCGCCGCGAATTGCACGAAAACCCGCAAACGGCGATGGAAGAACACTTCGCCCATGATTTCATTAAGGCCAAGCTGGATGAATTCGGCGTGTCCTACAAAACCGGATACGGCAAGACCGGGATTGTAGCCACGATAGAGGGTAAGACCAATACATCGGGAAAGGCCATTGCCTTTCGCGCCGATATGGACGCGCTGGACATTCACGAGGAATCCGGCAAGACGTGGCGCTCGAAAAACGAGGGGAAAATGCATGGCTGCGGCCATGACGGGCATATGACCATGATGCTGGGCGCGGCTAAGCACTTGAAAGACAATCCTGATTTTAACGGCAAAGTGCATTTAATTTTCCAGCCTGCCGAGGAATCACTGGAGGGCGCACGCGCAATGCTGCAAGATGGCGTTTTCAGAGATTTCCCATGCGATGAAATTTACGGCATGCATAACTGGCCATGGCTTTCGCGCGGGAAATTCGCCACCTGTGAAGGCACGCTGATGGCGTCGGTCTCCAATATCGAAGTCACTATTATCGGTAAAGCAGGGCATTCCGGCATGATCGAACATGCGATTGATCCGGTCGTAATCGGCGCGGAGATTATCACCTCGATGCAAACGCTGATCTCCCAGCGCACCAGCCCGATGGACCCGGCCGTGATCTATTTCCCCATTTTTGAAACCGGCGTCAAAGATACTGGCATCGTGCCGGAAAAAGCTGTTCTGAAAGGCATTATCCGCACGCTAAGCGCAGGTCTGCGTTCCCAACTGGAACAGCGTGCGCGCGAGCTCTGCAACAATATCGCCGCCGGACACGGCGCTGCCGCTTCTGTTCAAATCTACAGCGACAGCGATGAGGTCTATAACCACAAAGAACCAACCGATACAGCCTATGATGTCGCCTCCGCAATTGTCGGCGAACATCATGTCGATAAACATTACACGCCAACGATGTCGGGAGAAGATTTCGGATCATTCGTCTGCGAAGTGCCCGGAAACTTCATCTTTATCGGCCAACGCGAACCCGATGACCCAAGCGGCGCGGAATCTTATTCCCTGCATTCCCCTTATTACGATTTCAATGATAATATCATTCCGATCGGCGTTGAATACTGGGTTAGGCTGGCGGAAAAAACCATGCCATTATCATCGGCGAAATAATTACGTTGGCAAAAGGGCGCTGAATGAAGCTGGACAAAATTGATCTGAAAATAATTGAAACGCTCCAGCGTCAGGGGCGCATCACCAATCAACAATTGGCCGAACAAGTCGCTCTCTCGCCCAGCGCATGCCTCGAGCGACATAAAAAGCTGGAAAAAGAAGGCATCATCCGCAGCTACGGCGCAAATATCGCGTTAGAAAAAATCGCGCCCTATTCCGCCGTACTCGTCGAGATTACCTTGAAAAACCACCTATCGGAGGATTTTGCGCGCTTTGAAAATGCTATGATCCGTATGCCCGAGGTGATTGATTGTTACGCGGTCGGCGGCGGCATTGATTACATCGTCAAATTTATCGCCCGCGATATCGAACACTATCAAACCATGATGGACCGCCTTTTGGATGATAATATCGGTATCGATCGCTACTTCACCTATTTCATCACGCGGCGAATCAAAAACACGCCCTATCCGGTCACCCGCTTCCTGCAGGGCAATATTTCCGGCGATACCGAATAAAATTCGGCAGCTGTTCATTCTGGCAGAATTTCCTGCGGCCTAAGGCTTCTATTTCCGTGACACATCTGTCTTTTACCGTGAGACAATGGAAATAGAACAGGAAAATCAAGGATGATAAAAATGCTGCACATACATAAAAAAGCCGCCGCGATTGACAACAACAATATAGAAGACGTGCTGGATGCGCCCGGATTGCTGCGCCAGCAAGCCTATATTGATGGGTCATGGACAAGCTCTAACAAAACAATAACAGTCACCAATCCGGCTGATGGCTCGGTGCTCGGCACCGTTCCCAATTTGGGCGCTGATGAAGCCAACCAAGCCATAAAGGCCGCAGACAAAGCCTTTCCCGTTTGGTCGAAAATACTGGCCAAAGACCGCGCGGTCATCCTGCGCCGCTGGGCGGATTTGATACGCAAGAATAAAGACGATCTGGCACTGATCATGACGTTAGAGCAAGGCAAGCCCTTGGCCGAGTCCTTGGGCGAGATCGAATACGCCGCCAGCTTTTTCGAATGGTTCGGCGAGGAAGGCAAGCGCGCTTACGGCGATACAATTCCATCGCATCTACAAGGCTCTAAAATGATCGTGAGCAAGCAGCCGATTGGCGTTGCGGCGGCAATTACACCGTGGAATTTTCCATCGGCCATGATCACCCGTAAGGCAGGCGCGGCGCTGGCGGCAGGCTGCACAATCGTTGTGCGTCCGGCTTCAGAAACGCCGTTTTCCGCTCTCGCGCTCGCCGTATTGGCCGAAGAAGCAGGCGTTCCTAAAGGTGTCTTTTCGATCATCACAGGCGATGCGATAGAAATCAGCCGCACGCTCTGTGACAGCCCGGTCGTGCGCAAAATCAGCTTCACAGGCTCCACCGAAGTCGGGCGCATTCTGTTGGAGCAAGCCGCCGGAAACGTCAAGAAAATGTCGATGGAGCTTGGCGGCCACGCGCCCTTTATCGTCTTTGAGGATTGCGATCTGGATAAGGCCGTTAAAGGCGCGATTGGGGCGAAATTCGCCACGACAGGCCAAGACTGCCTTGCCGTAAACCGCCTCTATGTGCATGAGAGCATCTACGAGGCGTTCACCAAGAAATACGTGGCCGCGACCAAAGCTTTGAAGCTCGGCAACGGTCTTGAAAAGGACACGGATCTCGGCCCGCTGATGAACGAAAAGGCCGTGGCCAAATGCGAATCCCATGTCGCCGATGCGCTCGATAAAGGTGCCAAACTGCTTTGCGGCGGAGCGCGGGATGATCAAGGTGATTTGTTCTATCAAGCCACCGTTTTAGGCAATGTCACGTCAGACATGGATATTTATACGCAAGAGACTTTCGGCCCAGTTGCGCCGCTGATCAAATTCTCCGATGAGGCAGAAGTTATCAAGGCCGCCAATGACACGATTTACGGTCTGGCCGCTTATCTTTACAGCGACAATATCCGCCGTTGCCACCGCGTTAGTGATGCGCTGGAATACGGCATGGTCGGGGTCAATACGCCGAAATTTACAGGCGCGTCCATTCCCTTTGGCGGGGTCAAACAATCCGGCCTTGGCCGCGAAGGTGGGCATGAAGGATTAAGCGATTACATGGAAACCAAATATGTCTGTCTGGGCGATCTGGACAGCGAATAAAATTTGAAAGGACACAAAATTATGACCGATTACAAGAAACTGGAACAGGCCGATAAAGACCACGTTTTGCACCCCTTCACTGTGTTGAAAGATTACGCGGAAGGCAAAACCGGCGATGCGCGCATTGTCACGGGCGGCAAAGGCATTCATATTCAAGACCAGAATGGCAATGACATCATTGATGCGTTTGCGGGTTTATACTGCATGAATATCGGCTATGGCCGCGATGAAGTGGCCGAGGCGATTTACAAGCAAGCCAAACAATTGGCCTATTGCCACACTTACGCCCAACAATCCAACGAGCCGCTGATCCGCCTTTCCGAGCGTTTGTGCAAAATGGCACCGGGCAATATGGAGCGCGTCTTTTACGGCATGAGCGGATCGGACGCCAACGAGACCCAAGTCAAGCTGGTCTGGTATTACCACAACGTGATCGGCAAACCCGAGAAGAAAAAGATTATCGCCCGCGAGCGCGGCTATCACGGCTCCTCCGTTATCTCGGGTAGCCTGACAGGTCTGCCGATTTATCACACGCTGTTCGACCAACCGACCAAGCCTGTGCTGCACACCGGATCACCGCATTATTACTGGAACGCGCAAGAAGGCGAGAGCGAACTCGAATTCTCCAAACGCCGCGCGCGCGAGTTGGAGGAAATGATCTTGGCCGAAGACCCTGACACAATCGGCGCGTTCATTGCCGAGCCAGCGCTGGGCACAGGCGGGATCACGCCGCCGCCGGAAGGCTACTGGGAAGAGATTCAGGCCGTCCTTAAAAAATATGATGTATTGCTGATCGCCGATGAGGTTGTCACCGGATTTGGCCGTACGGGCGAGATGTTCGGTTGTATCAAATATGGTATCGAGCCTGATTTGATCACGGTCGCCAAAGGGCTGACCAGCGCGTATATCCCGCTTTCCGCCGCGATTGTGTCCAAGAAAGTTTGCGATGTGCTCAAACAAGGCTCCGATATCGCGGGCATGTTCCCGCATGGCTATACCTATTCCGGCCATCCAGTCGGCGCAGCGGCGGCCAATGCGGTGCTGGATATTGTCGAACGGGAAGATTTGCCCGGCAATGCGCGTGATACCGGCGCGTATTTCCAAAAGCGCTTGCAGGAAACTTTCGCGCAGATGCCAATTGTTGGTGAAGTGCGCGGCGTTGGTTTGATGGGCGCGCTGGAATTTGTGGCTGATCGCGCCACCAAGGAGCGTTTCGAGCCATCCTTGAAAATTGGCGCACGCATATCGAACGCCGCGCTGGCAGAAGGGATCATCGCCCGCGCGATGCCGCATGGGGATATTCTCGGCTTCTCGCCGCCGCTCTGTATTACCAAGGAAGAGGTCGATATCGTGATTGAAAAAGCCAGACTGGCCGTCACCAAAGTGGCAGCCGAGCTGGAGCAAGAAGGAATTTTGGCCGAGGCGGCGTAGCTTAGCGCTTATGCCACCAGCGTCATCTGGCCTTTTTCTACATGGTCTTCGATAAGCTTACTATGCAGGGCGCGAATGGCGTCCTCGTAGTTTTTCTCGTAGATCATGAACTGGATATCGGAGAGGCGCATCGTTTGGTGGATGGCCAGAATTTCGATATCCTGATCGGCCAGTGCAGCCACGGAGTCCAGAAGCAAGCCCGGCTTGTTCATGTCCGAGCCGATGGCCGAGACAATCGCAATTTTGTGAATATTGATCTCGGCATTTTCGTGCTGTTTTTGCAGCTTTGTGGTAATACCGCGTATCGCACGGATCGGCCCCGCCAGATAATAGGTCAACGTATTGGCGTTGGAATCCTTGGTCACGATCTTCAGATTGTGCTTGCGGACATATTCCAAAATGTTTTCATCATAGCCCGGCACGCCGACCATGTTCTGATCGAACAGCTCGACCGCATAAACATTGCGGCGCCCTGCGATAATTTCAACGCATGGCTTTTTACTGATGTAATCGCCGCGAATGGTCGTGCCTTCATGGTCTCTTTCGAATGTATTGCGCACACGCAGAGGAATATCGGACTGACGCAAACCCTTGGCCGCGCGCGGATGGATCGCCTCCATACCCAAATTGGATAGCTGGTCGGCGACATCGTAATTGGTCTGGCCAATTGTAAAGACCTTGTCCTGATCGACAATTTGCGGATCGGCGCTGCTGAGGTGGTATTCCTTGTGAATGATCGCCTCGCGCGCGCCAGTCAGAACGGCCAAACGGCTAAAGGTAATCTCGGAGTATCCGCGGTCATAGTTTTTGATCAAGCCTTTATTGCAATGCGCGTAACCCGTCACAATCGGCAGCGTTTTACTCAGATCAATGCTCTCGAAGGCTTTCACAATGCGCTCATCCAGATCGGGATGGCCGCTCTCGCGCCAGCCGCTTAAATCGACAAACTGCGCACTCACGCCGCGCTTTTGCAAGAGCAGTGTAGTGTTATAAGCGCTATGGGCTTCCCCGACCGCGCTTAACATTTCGCGCACGGTCATCATGTGTTCTTTCAGCTTAAAATGGCCGTAGGAACAGAGGCGGTGCAAATCAATCAAACAGCTGCGTACGCCCTCAATGCGTTCTTTGACAAAGCGATTGGCTTCTGCGACATCACTGGGATCATCGAAGATATTCTCATTGATCTCGCACATCTCGCGGCAAACATCGCTTAGGGCATCGCTCCATGCCCATTCGCTGTCAGCAGCGCTGAACAAGGCATAAACACCCGGCTTGGTGGTTTTCTTATGCTCCAACAACTTATCCGTCATCCCGCCATAGGCCGAGACAACAAAAATGCGGTTATAGATTTCGTCCTGGCCGCGATCGCCCAGCAAAATATTGTCCATGACAATATCGGCCTGCAGCATCGACGTGCCACCAATTTTCTCAACGGTGTGTCCGGTCATACTATACTCCTGTAATTTCTTTATTGGCCTAGGCGGCTTTTTTAAGCTCGGCCTGATTACCCATTATCTCGGCAAAGCTTTGCTCGACAACGTCCCAGCCATCCATGAGCTCTTGCTCTGTAATGGTCAGGGAGCACAGGCATTTCACAACTTGCCCTTCAGGGCCGCTGGTCTCGATAATGACGCCTTTTTGGAAGGCGGCGGACGTGATTTTATCGGCAATCTCGCCGCTTTCACATTCAATACCGCGCATCATGCCGCGCCCTTTGGCCTTCAGATTGGCGTGCGGGTGCTGCCCGATAATGGTCTCAATGCGCTCTTTCATCATCTCGCCTTTGGCTTGGACGGATTTGGCGAATGTATCATCCGCCCAGAAATGTTCCAGCGCCGTTGCCGCCGTGATAAAGGCGGGGTTGTTGCCACGGAACGTGCCGTTATGCTCGCCCGGTTCCCATTGATCCAGCTCGGGTTTGAAAATCGTAATCGCAAATGGCAAGCCGTAACCGCTGATGGATTTTGACAGTGTCACAATATCAGGCTTGATGCCCGCAGGCTCGAAACTAAAGAACGTGCCGGAACGGCCACACCCAGCCTGAATGTCATCGACAATCAGCAGCATGTCATATTTGTGACAAAGCTCTTCCAGACCCTTCAGCCACTCAAGACGCGCGGCGTTCAATCCGCCCTCACCCTGTATGCATTCGACAATCACGGCGGCGGGATGATCAATGCCGCTGCTGTTATCGCTCAGCATTTGATCCATATAACCCAGCGTATCCATGTCATCCATGTAATTATCAAAGGGCATACGTGTGATACCTTCCAGCGAAATACCGGCAGCGCCACGGTGATGGGAATTGCCCGTCGCGGCCAGCGCGCCCGGCGTTACGCCATGAAAGCCGTTGGTAAAGGCAATCACATTGGTGCGATTCTTCACCATGCGGGCGAGCTTCAAAGCGGCCTCAACGGCATTGGCACCTGTGGGGCCCGTAAACTGTACGCGGTAATCAAGCCCGCGCGGCTCCAATATTATATCCTTGAAATTTTGCAGGAATTTTTCTTTCGCCGCGGAATGGAAATCCAGACCGTGGGTGATGCCATCGCTCTCGATATACTCAATCAAGGCCTTTTTCAAAACCGGATGGTTGTGGCCGTAATTGAGCGAGCCTGCACCGGCCAGGAAATCAATGTATTTATTGCCTTCGCGGTCGAAGATATGCGCGCCTTGCGCTTTTTCAAAGACGACGGGGAATGAGCGGGCATAACTTTGCACAGCGGATTCAACATCGTCAAAAATTGTGGTTTCTTCTGTATTATTATGTGATTTGGTCATTTTCTTTTCCTTATTGTTTTTTATTTATATGGAGAGCTTGTATAATTGAAGGGGGCTTAAAACGGCCCGATTGTCAGCAGGTGTTCGCTGTCATGCGCGCCTTTGAAGTGGTCTTTGCGTTCAAACAAAACCTCATCATGGCAATCCGCATCCAGATCGCGCGCAAAAGATTTGAACAAGCCCCAAGAGGCCTTATTGTCTTGTGTGATCGTGGTTTGCAGCTTTTCAACGCCCTCGCACGCGGCACAGTTCAAAAGGTCGGAGAGCATTTTTTTACCCAGCCCCATACCGCGCGCATCCTCATGCACGGCGACCTGCCAGATAAACAGAATGGTGGGGTCTTTCGGGTGAATATAGCCGGAGATAAAACCATAGGGCTCCCCGTCCACATCGGCCAGCGCGCTGGTTTCGGAAAAATGTGACGCCTGCAATAAATTGCAATACATGGAATTCGTATCCAAAGGCGGGCAGTTTTCAATCAAATTAAAAATGGCCGAACCGTCTTTTGACTTTGGTGCGCGAATTTCCAGCGCCTCGGCATCAAATGCTTTTTTGGCGGGCTGCCTTTTGGGGGATAGCATCGCACGAACATTGCTTTGTTTTTGATCGGACATGTTTTGTATAACCTCTTTGATCTTGTAATTAAATTACTTAGCTTCTCTAAATTTTTAATAAACACATAGTTAGCATTACGAATGATTTTTTTCAAGCTTTTTGGCAAAATTAGCCTTAATCTCATAAAAATAATTTGATTTACTAACTTATTAAGCCTATGTTTATTGCTTCATAATAATTAGGAATAGAAATTAATACCCGCTGTTAGCTTGTATTTTCACTATTTCTTGGCTAAGAAAGACGAGCTTGAATACTATGGTTTACGATCCGCATTTTGATGAGGGCTTTATAATGGATAAATCAGAAGAAATTGTGATCATGTTGCGCCGTATTATTCGCGCCACGGACATGCGCTCCAAACAGCTGGCTCGTGAATCCGGCTTGACCCCGCCGCAATTTATGGTTCTGAATGCCATTGCCGAGATGGGAAATGTTGCCATCAGCAATATTGCCAACACGGTTAATTTGACCCAAGCCACCGTGACCACAATCATTGATCGCCTTGAAGACAAAAAACTGGTCGCCCGTATCCGTAGCGAGCAGGACAAGCGCATTGTGCATGCCACATTAACAGAAGCAGGCCGCAACAAAATTTCCGAAGCTCCCGAAATATTGCAAGACCAGTTTCTGGAAAAATATAACCAGCTTGAGCAGTGGGAGCAGACTTACTTGCTCTCCGCCCTGCAGCGTATTGTCAACCTGATGCAGGCGGATAAACTCGATGCCTCGCCATTCCTTCATGTTGGCGACATTGAAAAAGGGCTGAGCCAAACTCCCAGTGATTAACGAACGATCCCATCAACGATTACATATAAAAGGAGAAAAATTATGATCGTAAGAAAACTAAATGACATCAAAGGCACAGACCGTGACGTGGATACCGAGGGCTGGAACAGTCGCCGCTTGATCCTGAAAGACGACAATATGGGCTATTCCGTGCATGACACAGTGATCAAAGAAGGTGCAGAGCTCAACATGTGGTACAAAAACCACCTCGAAGCGGTTTACCTGATCGAAGGCAAAGGCGAGATCGAAGATCTAAAAACAGGTGAAACGCATGATCTTGAAACCGATACGATCTACGCCTTGAACGACAACGACCAGCATGTTTTGCGCGCCAACAAAGGCACACATATGCGCATGGTTTGTGTCTTCAACCCGCCTGTTACGGGCAAAGAAGTTCATGATGAAGACGGCGCATATTTGCTGGCCGATTAATTATTAAGGCTACAGCTTTAAAAAATTATAGGCGCTCCCTCTCATTTCCAATAAAATACATGGGAATGAACAAAGGGAGCGCCTAAATTATGAGCACTATATTTACATGGAGCGGACGCGATGATCCTGAAGACGGAGCAGAAGCGCGCCGTTGGCACCATGTCATAAATTCCAAGCATTCTAATCCCGACCTGACCTTACTCGGCTTTCCTTGTGATATCGGCGTTGCCCGTAATAAAGGGCGTACAGGTGCCCATGAAGCCCCCGATGTTTTGCGCGCGGCTTTGGCCAATATGGCTTGGCACGGGCGCGGCTCAATCAGTGATGCGGGCAATGTCGATATTATCCTTGGCGGTCAAGACCCGCTGGCCGATGCGCATCTTGGGCTTGCCAATGCTGTTTCGAACATTCTGCAAAACGGCTCCAAAACCATCGTTCTTGGAGGCGGCCATGAAACAGCCGCAGGCAGTTTCCACGGCTTGCACAATTCGCTAAAGGCTAGCAGCAAGACCATCGGCATCCTTAATCTGGATGCGCATTTTGATATCCGCCTGATCGGCGAGCACGGCATATCCTCAGGCACGCCCTTCACGCAAATACGCCAGAGCCTGCAAGAAGGCGGACAGGACTTTCATTATCTCGTGCTGGGCATTGCCGAAGGCGGCAACACCAGAGCCTTATTCGAACGCGCGGATGACTGGGGCGCTCAATATATGCTGGATAAAGATGTCACGCGCGATAATATTAATAGCGTGCTCGCAACTATTGATACTTTCCTAAGTAAAATCGACGCGCTTTATCTTACGCTTGATCTGGACGTTTTGCCGCATTGGCAGATGCAGGCCGTCAGCGCCCCATCGGCACGCGGCGTTGATATCGCGGTGCTGGAAACCATTATCGCGCATATCGGTAAAGCGCAGATAAGCTGGCCGCTCGCCGATATCGTGGAGTTCAATCCATCGCTGGATCATAACGCATGCGCCGCCCGCACCGCCGCACGGTTGATTGATACCCTAACCCGCGCAATGCTGAGTTAGAGCTTATTAAAATCGTCATCGCGAGATAGCTAAAGCGAGCGCCGTAATCTATTAATGGATTGCTTCGCTTCGCTCGCAATGACGCTTACTTAACCCCATATAACCCTAAAACAAACTTTGCTGATTTTTTGGCGTCTTCTCCATCATATTCAAGATTAGGCATCAAAATTTCCGGCTGTTTTTCTGCTAAAAAAGAAAGTATTTCCCATATACTATTTATAACAGTCAGAAAATCATCGCCTTTAATATCCTGATTTTTCCATACCTTTTTGTAATCAAGCACATACTCGCGGGAAAAATGAAAATGAGTTTTATCTCTAATTTTCTTAAGCTTATCGGAAATATCATCCAACAATGCCCAATTAATATTCTTCTCTTTAACAAAAATATCTATGTCACATTTTTTTTGTTTATACAGCCACCAAAAAGAACCTGCGTTTTTGTGGCCATCTAAAACATTCATAGCTTGGGAAGCCATGTCATTATAAAGAGCACGACGTGATAGCGCTATAAAATTGATATTCCTAACTTCTCCGACTTTTCTAATTTCATCATGTGCCCGAATATTTAAAATTATTCTTTGTACTGCTGATAAATTTCTCTTGAGTGCGGCACTCTGCTCCGTCGTTAAGTATTTTGCATCCATGCTGGGTTAATCTTTCAAGATCGCGCCTAAATTCAGCTCATGCCCGCGGGCGCAGTCTTTGGCGATTTCGTAGCCAGCATCGGCGTGGCGCATAACGCCGCTGGCCGGATCGTTCCAGAGGACGCGCTCTATGCGCTTGGCGGCCTCGGGGGTTCCATCGGCGCAAATCACCATGCCGGAATGCTGGGAATAGCCCATGCCGACCCCGCCGCCGTGATGCAAAGACACCCATGTCGCCCCGCTGGCGGTATTTAAAAGCGCGTTCAATAGCGGCCAATCAGACACCGCGTCCGAACCATCCATCATGGATTCCGTTTCGCGGTTTGGCGAGGCCACAGAGCCGCTATCCAGATGGTCGCGGCCAATCACGACAGGCGCACTCAGTTCCCCGCTAGCCACCATCTCGTTAAACGCCAAGCCCAAACGGTGCCTATCACCTAAGCCCACCCAGCAAATACGGGCGGGAAGGCCTTGAAACGCGATACGCTCACGCGCCATATCCAGCCAGTTATGCAAGTGCTCGTTATCGGGCAAAATCTCTTTCACCTTCTGATCGGTTTTATAGATATCCTCGGGATCACCGGACAGAGCCGCCCAGCGGAATGGCCCCACGCCGCGGCAAAACAGCGGACGGATATAGGCGGGCACAAAGCCGGGGAAGCTGAAGGCTTTCTCATAGCCCTCATCAAAGGCGACTTGGCGGATATTGTTGCCGTAATCGACAGTCGGCACGCCGTTATTGGCAAACTCCACCATGGCCTCGACCTGTTTGCGCATACTCTTGCGCGCAGCCATCTCAACGGATTTTGGATCGCTTTGCTGTTTTTCGACCCATTCGCGCACGCTCCACCCCTCGGGCAGATAGCCGTGGACGGGGTCATGGGCGGAAGTTTGATCGGTCACCAGATCAGGCTTCACGCCGCGCTTTAGGATTTCAGGGAAAATCTCGGCGGCATTGCCAACCAGCCCGACGGATTTGGCCTCTCCAGCGGCGGTCCATGTTTCAATCATGCTCAGGGCTTCATCAAGGCTATGCGCCTTTTCATCGACGTAGCGCGTGCGCAGGCGGAAATCTATTTTCTCCTCGTTGCACTCGACTGCGAGGCAGCAGGCGCCGGCCATCACGGCGGCCAGTGGCTGCGCGCCGCCCATCCCGCCAAGACCGCCCGTTAATATCCATTTGCCTTTGAGATCGCCGCCGTAATGCTGGCGGCCTGCCTCAACGAAGGTCTCGTATGTGCCTTGGACAATGCCTTGTGTACCAATGTAAATCCAGCTTCCCGCCGTCATCTGGCCGTACATCATGAGGCCAGCTTTATCGAGTTTATTGAAATGATCCCAATTCGCCCAGTGCGGCACGAGATTGGAATTGGCGATCAAAACGCGCGGGGCGTCCGCATGGGTCTGGAACACGCCGACTGGCTTGCCCGATTGCACCAGCAAGGTCTGGTTTTCCTCCAGATTTTTTAGCTCGGAGACGATGCAATCAAAATCTGCCCATGTGCGCGCCGCGCGGCCAATGCCGCCATAGACCACCAGCTCGGCGGGGTTTTCGGCGACATCGGGGTCAAGATTATTCATCAGCATTCGCAACGGCGCTTCGGTCAGCCATGATTTGGCGTTAAGCGTAGTGCCGCGCGGACTGCGGACTTCGCGACTGTTATGGCGCGCTCTGTCTAGGTTTGATGTCATGGTCTTACTCCCTTTTATTTATTATTCGATAGGCACGGCAACGCATCGCTGCCCGCGGCATTGATCAAAGCCCCTGATTTTACCAGCGCGCCTGCATTTTCCAGATCGGGGGCGAGATAGCGGTCTTCGGCGATAACAGGCACATGCTCTCGCAAGGCCGCAATAACCGCCTCTAAGCTCGCGCTTGTCTTTAACGGCGCGCGGAAATGGATGCCTTGGGCGGCGCTCATGGCCTCGATGCCGATGATCAAATCCAGATTATCGCTCATATCCAGCAAGCGCCGCGCGGCGTGGGTGGCCATAGAGACATGGTCTTCCTGATTAGCCGAGGTCGGAATGGAATCAATCGAGGCCGGCGCGGCCTTTTGCTTGTTCTCGCTCATCAGCGCCGCCGAGGTAACCTCGGCAATCATCAGGCCCGAATGTAAGCCCGGCTCGGGCGATAAAAAGGGTGGTAGGCCGTAATTCAGCGCCGGATCAACCATCAGCGCAATACGGCGCTGGGCAATCGATCCTGTCTCGGCAATCGCCAGCGCGATCATATCGGCAGCGAAGGCCACAGGCTCGGCATGGAAATTCCCGCCCGATACGATAGAGCCATCGGAGAGGATGAGCGGATTATCGGTTACCGCGTTGGCTTCGCGCTCCAGCGTTGCGGCGGCGCTGCGGAGCATATCAATCACCGCGCCCATGACTTGGGGCTGGCAGCGGATGCAGTACGGGTCTTGCACGCGGGTGTCATCTTCCAGATGTGAATTGCGAATCTCCGAGCCATCAATGAGCGCCCGTAGCGATGTTGCCGCCTCAATCTGGCCGGGTTGGCCGCGGAGTTCATGGATTTCAGGATGAAACGGCGCAGACGAGCCCATCGCCGCATCGGTGGAGAGCGCGCCCGTTATCAGCGCGCTTTGCATACAATTCCACGCCTTGAACAGCCCGGCCAGCGCCAGCGCGGTCGAGACCTGCGTGCCGTTGATCATGGCGAGGCCCTCTTTCGCGCCCAGCACAATCGGGGTTAATCCGGCCTTTTTCAGCGCTTCGCCGCCGCCCATGCGCACGCCGTTATAAACCGCCTCGCCCTCGCCAATCATCACCGCGGCCAGATGTGCCAAGGGAGCCAAATCGCCCGATGCGCCGACCGAGCCCTTTTCGGGGATAATCGGCATCACGCCTTTATTCAGAAGGGCTTGGAGCAATTCCACGAGTTCCCAGCGCACCCCCGATGCGCCGCGCCCGAGCGAGAGCATTTTTAGTACAATGACAAGGCGCACGATGTCACCGCTCAAAGCCTCACCCACGCCGCAGCAATGCGACAGGATCAAATTGCGCTGCAGGGTTTCGGTATCGTCTTTCGGGATTTTGATATGCGCCAGCTTGCCAAAGCCGGTATTGATGCCGTAAATCGCGGCCTCCCCCTTGGCGGCCTTTTGCACGCGGGCGGCGTTGTCTTCGATTACACTGCGGTAGGACGGATCAATTTCAATCGCGATATCGCTGCGGTATATTTTTTCCAAATCGCGCAAGTTCATCTTGCCCGGGCTTAATATCATACTCATGTTAGGGCTCCCATAATGCGGCTGTGTAGGGGGTTAAAACCAATGCGGTAGGATAATTCGGCGGGGTGTTCACAATCCCAGACGGCGAATTCCGCGCGCTTGCCAATTTCAATTGTTCCGATGTCGTTTTCTAGCCCAAGTGCTTTGGCCGCATTTCGCGTAATACCCGCCAAGGCCTCCTCCGGTGTTAAGCGAAAGAGCGTGCAACCCATATTCATAGTGAGCAAAAGTGAGCTAAGCGGCGAGCTACCGGGGTTACAATCACTGGCCAGCGCCATGTCGACACCTGCCGCGCGTAAATTCTCGATTGGGGGCGCCTGCGTTTCCCGCAAGGTATAAAATGCGCCCGGCAGGATGACAGCCACGCTGCCCGCCTCACCCATTGCCGCAATGCCACCTGCGTCCAGATATTCCAGATGATCAGCCGACAGAGCGTTATAATCGCGCGCTGCCATTTTCGCGCCGCCTTGGTTGGATAATTGCTCGGCATGGATTTTAACGGGTAGGCCAAGCTCCTTTGCGACATCGAAAATGCGCGCCACTTGCGCAGGCGTAAAGGCAATATTCTCGCAAAACGCATCTACCGCGTCGATCAAACCTTCAGTAAAGCCTTGACGTAGGGCGGGCAGGCAGACTTCTTCGATATAAGCATCCGCCTTGCCTTTATATTCAGGTGGGATAGCATGGGCGCCGAGATACGTTGTCTTCACACGCACATCGCGCAAGGTGCCGAGTTTACGCGCCGCACGGAGCATTTTTAGCTCGTCCTCGATACTCAGGCCATAGCCGGATTTAATCTCGATCGTACCAACCCCTTCCGCAATAAATGCATCAAGGCGCGGCAGCGCGTCCGCAATCAGTTCTTCTTCGCTAGCGGCGCGGGTATCTTTAACGGTGGAGACAATTCCGCCGCCTGCGCGCGCAATCTCTTCATAACTCGCGCCGTTCAAACGTAACTCGAACTCGCCCGCGCGGTTACCGCCAAAGACAATATGGGTATGGCAAT
>Ga0098074_1000167_pt1 | contig 54979 bp, 54 predicted proteins | sample 32_taG_FD_75064 | JGI IMG/M metagenome (GOLD analysis project Ga0098074, IMG submission 75064) | Marine viral communities from the Gulf of Mexico - 32_GoM_OMZ_CsCl metaG | ecosystem: Environmental > Aquatic > Marine > Oceanic | place: Atlantic Ocean: Gulf of Mexico | collected 2015-07-12 | reverse complement strand
CCGAGGAAAAGCCGCCGCAGGGGATGTGGCTGGCGCAGCGGCTGGTCGACGGGATCGAGGCGCGGCTCGAACGCGGCGAACAATCGTTGCTGTTCCTCAACCGGCGCGGCTATGCCCCGCTGACGCTGTGCCGCAATTGCGGCTTTCGCTACCAGTGCCCCAATTGCAGCGCGTGGCTGGTCGAACACCGCTTCACCGGCCGGCTTGCCTGCCACCATTGCGGGCACGAGGCGCCCGCCCCGAAGACTTGCACCGAATGCGGCGAACCCGACTGCCTCGTCGCCTGCGGCCCCGGGGTCGAACGGATCGCCGACGAAGTGGCTGAGCGCCTGCCGCAGGCGCGTGTTTTCGTCGCCACTTCGGACACGCTCAATTCGCCCGGCAGAGCCGCCGAATTCATCGCCGCAGTCGAGGCGCGCGAGGTGGACGTGATCGTCGGCACGCAATTGGTAACCAAGGGGTTCCATTTCCCCGAACTGACGCTGGTCGGCGTGGTCGATGCCGATCTCGGGCTCGAGGGCGGCGATCTGCGCGCGGGCGAGCGGACCTACCAGCAGGTCGCGCAGGTCGCAGGGCGCGCCGGGCGCGGTTCGAAACCGGGCGAAGTGCTGCTGCAGACCCGCCACCCCGACGCGCCAGTGATTGCCGCGCTGGCCGCGGGCGACCGCGATGCCTTCTACTCCGCAGAAACCGAGATGCGCCGCGAGGCGGGCGCCCCGCCCTTCGGCCGCTGGGCCTCGATCATCATTTCCAGCGAGGACGACGGTGAGGCGCGCGAGGCGGCCAACCGCATCGGTGCCTTCCGCCCCCATGTCGCCGAATGCATGATCCTCGGCCCCGCGCCCGCCCCGATGGCATTGCTGCGCGGCCGCTATCGCTACCGCTTCCTGATCAATGCGCGGCGCAGCGTGCAATTGCAGCAGGTCATCCGCCGCTGGCTGGCCGCGATCGACCACCCGCCCGGCGTGCGCGTGGCAGTCGATATCGACCCCTACAGCTTCGTCTAGGCTTGGGCCACGCAAGTTCGGGAACCCGGGGTTTCGGCGGGACGTTTGCCCGCCGTATGGCTGAAGAACTCGAAGCTGCCCTTCCCGACGACATCTGCCGGCTGGCCGAGCGAATCCTTGCCGCCGCCAAGGACCGCGGCTGGCAGCTGGCCACCGCCGAAAGCTGCACCGGCGGCTTGCTCGCTGCGCTGTTCACCGACGTCCCGGGTTACAGCCACGTGTTCGACCGCGGCGTAGTGTCCTATTCGGATGGGGCCAAATGCGATCTGCTGGGTCTCGCAAGTGACATGGTCGAGAATTGCGGCGCAGTCAGCCGCGCGGTCGCCGAAGCGATGGCGGCAGGCGCGCTTGAACGATCGGATGCGCAGCTGGCGGTTTCGATCACCGGTTTCGCTGGCCCCGGGGGCGGAGATGACGAAGAAGGCCTCGTCCATTTTGCGGTCGCCGATACAACCGGCGCGCTGACTCACCGCGAAGAGCATTTCGGGCCGATCGGCCGCGACGGCGTGCGGATCGCCGCGCTGCGCGCCGCGCTCGACATGCTGCGCGAAAAGCTCGATCTTTCGGCCTAGTCCTGACCGCCGTCATAGACCGCACGCGCAGCCTCGACCTTGCCGATATTCGCAATCGCCCAATTGCCCAGCTGCGCCACCGGATCGCACAGCGAGCGCCCCAGCGCGGTGAGCGCATAGTCGACCCGCGGCGGCACGCTGGGGGTGACCGTGCGACTGACCAGCCCGTCGCGCTCCAGCCCGCGCAGCGTGCGCGTCAGCATGCGCTGCGAAATACCCGGGATATCGCGCCGCAATTCGTTGAACCGCCGCGACCCGTCGGCCAGCCCCATCACAACGCGAACCGACCATTTGTCGCCGACACGCGCGAGGATGTCGTTCACCGCGGTGCATTGCGGCGCATTATGGACCTCGAGGGGAACACCCGTGTCCCTATCGGACAACGAAGTGCCTTCTTGCGCGGGGTGGGGTACAGTTTCCATATGGCCTCCAGGTTATCAACAGTAACTATGGAGTTCACGCTATGCAAATCCTTCGTATCGACAGCTCGACCACCGGCGACCAGTCGATCAGCCGCAAGCTGACCGACGAACTGCTCGCCCATTTCACTGCCAAGCATCCCGAGGCCAAGGTCGTCACGCGCGATCTCGTGGCCGAACCGTTGCCGCATATCGACCCGATCACCACCAGCGCGATCCGCACCCCACCCGAAACGCATGAGGAAGCGGTTGCTGCAGCCTATCCCGAACAGCGCGCGGTGCTCGACGAATTCCTCGCCAGCGACGTGGTGATCGTCGGCGCGCCGATGTACAATTTCACCATCCCCAGCCAGCTCAAGGCATGGCTCGACCGGCTCGGCGTGCCCGGCGTGACGTTCAAATATGGCGCAAACGGCCCCGAGGGGCTCGCCGGCGGACGCAAGGTCGTCGTCGCTTCCGCGCGCGGCGGCGAATATTCGACCGACCAGTTGGCCGAGAACCAGGAAAGCCTGCTGACCACCTTCTTCGGTTTCATCGGAGTGGATGATCTGCACTTCGTCCGCGTCGAGAAGGCGGGCTTCGGTCCCGAGGCCATCGAACAGGGCATGAAGGCGGCGAAGCAGGAAATCGCCAAGCTGTAAGGCACCATCGCGGGGGCCGGGCATTGGAACAACCATGCCCGGCCCCGTTCTCGTGCCCATCCTCGGCGACCAGCTGACCCGCGACCTTGCCAGCCTGCGCGGGCGCACCAAGGACGATACCGTTATCCTGATGATGGAGGTGTGGGACGAGGCGACCTATGTCCGCCATCACAAGCAGAAGATCGCACTGATCTTTTCCGCCATGCGCCATTTCGCCGAGGAATTGCGCGATGCGGGCTGGAGCGTCGACTACACCGAACTTGGCGATCCGGAGAATGCAGGCAGCTTCACCGGCGAGGTCGCGCGCGCGATCGAACGGCACGAGCCTCGTCTCGTCAGCGTGGTCGAGGCAGGCGAGTGGCGCGTGCGGCAGGACATGGAGCAATGGGCGGACAAGTTCGCCTGCGAAATAGAAATCCTGCGCGACGACCGCTTCATCTGCACCCAGGCCGAGTTCGACGACTGGGCGCAGGACCGCAAGGAATTGCGGATGGAGTTCTTCTACCGCGAGATGCGGCGCAAGACCGGGCTGCTCATGGCCGAGGACGGCAAGCCCGAAGGCGGCGCGTGGAATTACGATAGCGAGAACCGCAAGCCGCCCAAGGAGGGGCTCGCCGCCCCGGAACGCCCCAAGTTCGAACCCGACACCGTGACACAGGAGGTCATCGAGCTGGTCGAGGCGCGGTTCGGCGACCATTTCGGCTCGCTCGACACATTCGGCTGGCCGGTCACTCGCGACGAGGCCGAAGCGGCCGCCGATGCTTTCTTCGCCGAACGCATCGAGTGCTTCGGCCCCTATCAGGACGCGATGGTCGCGGGCGAGGACGATCTGTTCCATTCGATGCTTTCGACCAGCATCAATCTCGGCCTGCTCGACCCGCTCGAGCTGTGCCGCCGCGCGGAGGAAGCCTATCGCGAGGGGCGCGCGCCACTCAACAGCGTGGAAGGCTTCATCCGCCAGATCATCGGCTGGCGCGAATATGTGCGCGGCTTCTACTGGCACCAGATGCCGCATCTGCAGGAAGCCAATGCGATCGACGCACAGCGCGGCCTGCCCGAGTTCTACTGGACCGGCGAAACCGACATGGCCTGCCTCGCCGACTGCATCCGCTCGACCCGCGACAATGCGCATGCGCACCATATCCAGCGGCTGATGGTACTCGGCAATTTCGTATTGCTCGCTGGAGTGAACCCGCGCGAGGTGCAGGACTGGTACCTCGTGGTCTATGCCGATGCCTATGAATGGGTCGAGCTGCCCAATGTGGCGGCAATGATCCTCTATGCCGATGGCGGGAAGCTGGCGTCCAAGCCCTATGCGGCCAGCGGCAATTATATCAACAAGATGAGCAATTACTGCGCGGGCTGCACCTATTCCCCCAGCAAGAAGACCGGCGAAGGCGCCTGCCCGTTCAATCCGCTGTACTGGCATTTCATGGACCGGCACCGCGAGCGGCTGGAGCAGAACCACCGGATCGGGCGCATCTATGCGACCTGGGACCGGATGGGCGAGGAGCGCCAGCGCGACTATCTCGACAGCGCCGAGGCTTTCCTCGACCGGCTCGAACCGGCGCGCGCCGGCTGGGCGCGGAACGGGTAAGCGTCGGTTCATCGCAGTTCCTGCCCCGCCCACCGGCTTGGCAAAAGGTTTGCGCATCCCGGTTCATTTGCGAGACAGGCTGCGGGCAACACCAGCCCCCGCCTGCGGCCCCGCGCCGCTCGACCAAGCCGTTACCGAATAAAGGGGGCTGATTGACCGCACAGGCGCAATTGGGGAGAAAGCGGCATTCCACACCCGCTCGACGGCCCGTGTCGGTTCGAATTGAAGGAGTATGAATATGATTGCCTTGTCCAAGAGTTCGAAGACAGTCGCAGCGCTCGCCGCGCTCGTCCTGCCCGTCACTGCCGGTGCGCAGGCGCAGGAGCTTGAGCCCCAGGGCGGCGCGAATAGCGGCGGCGAACCGATGACCGTTGTCGGCACGACGCCCAGCGACCTGTCGGGCATGCCCGAAGGCCCCGAATTCGAAGGCGTCATTTCGGCGCGCGACGGCGACAAGGTGCAGGTGACCAGCGCCGATGGCACGCGCACCGTAATTGCGCTCAGCCCCGCAACCGAAATCCGCAGCAGCGGTGGTTTCCTGGGTCTCGACAAGGACCAGCTTTCGGCCGCCGACCTGCTCAATGGGCTGCCGGTCGAAGTCGAGACGGTCGAATGGGCCAATCGCGGGCTGATCGCCACCAAGGTCGCGCTCAAGAGCAAGCATCTCGAAACCGCGCGGATGATCCACACCGGGACCGACCAGCGCTTCACCGCCAATGAAGCCGCGACCGAGGCGCTGCGTGGCCGCGTCGCCAATATCGACCAGTACAATATCAAGGGCACGACCAACGTCTATTTCGACACGGCCAAGTACAATCTGTCGCAGCAGGCGCGCTACGAGCTGTGCCAGGCCGCGGCGCAGGCAAAGAACACCGACAACGCGCTGCTGCTGGTGGTCGGCTACACCGATTCGACCGGCGACTATGAATACAACCAGGAGCTGAGCGAAAAGCGCGCCTCGCGTGTGGTCAACTTCCTCCAGCAAGAATGCGACTGGGCACCGTACCGGATGCTGACCCCCACGGGCATGGCCGAGGCCGATCCGGCGGCGGACAACACCACCGAACAGGGCAAGGCGCAGAACCGCCGCGTGGCGGTCAACATCCTCGTCAGCAAGAGCGTCGACGGAATGAACTCGGGCCTCTGATCGGGCTTCGAATTCGGATCATGCGGGGCGGGCCTTGGGTCCGCCCCGTTTTGATTCAGCTAGGCTGCGCGGCGGCGTCCTGCTGCTTGGCGAGCTTGTGTTCGTCCTCGATCATGCCGTGTTTCCAATAGCTGGAAAGGTAGAGATCGGCGGGCGCGAGCGCGAGTTCGCCGCGCAGATATTCGCGCAGCCGCTTCATCGCGGAAAATTCGCACGCTGCCCATGCCGCGAGCGAGCCTTCGGGCCGCGCGGCACTGCGCAGCGCATCGACCAGCAGCGCGGGCCGCTGCCCCGGCTCGGAATTGACCAGCCAGGCGATCTCGACACCCTCGGGCGCAGCGATGTCCTGCCGGTCGCGTTCGTCCTGGATCTCGATCGCAGCGAACCCGCGCGCATCGGCCGGCAATGCTTCGAGATTGACCCCAATCGCCGGCAGCGCAGTCATGTCGCCCGCCACGAGATAGAAATCGCGCCCCTGCGGCAGCGGCTTGGGCAGGCCCGGACCGCCCACCTCGATCGTGTCGCCGGGCATGGCCGACAGCGCCCAGCGGGTCGCCGGGCCCGCAGCTTCGCCGCCGTGCAGGGCGAAATCGATCGCGATCGCATCCTCGGCCTGGTGGCGGATGGTATAGGTGCGGACCACCGGCTTGCCGCCCGCGGTGGCCGGGGCCAGCATGAGCTTGACGTAGCCGCCAGCGAAATCGGGCGGAAACCCCGCCAGACCCGGACCACCGAGCGATACCCGGATCATCGAGGGCGAAAGGGACTGGCGCGAGAGGACGGTAAGCGTCCGCGGGGGAGGTCTGGTGCTCATGGCCACTAGTTAATGCGAATGGATCGCAATACAAGGACGGCTGGCAGCGCGGTGAATGCGTCGATCCTGCGGATCATTTCCGCTCCCGTGCAAGCAATTCGCGCTTGATGTCCTGGCCATAGGCATAGCCGCCAAGATCGCCGCCCTTGCGCACCACGCGGTGGCAGGGGATCAACACCGCGACATTGTTGCGTGCATTGGCGCTGCCCGCGGCGCGCACCGCCTTGGGATTGCCCGCCGCCGCGGCGATTTCGGCATAGGTGCGCGTTTCGCCCGGCGGGATCGCGCGCAACGCGTCCCAGCACGCTTCCTGGAAAGCGGTGCCCTTCACGTCGAGCGGGATATGCGCGAAGTCGCCCGGCGCCTCGACGCTGGCGACGACGTCGGCGAGCAGTTTGCCGAACGCCGCGCCGCCTTCGACCAGATCGGCCCTGGGGAAGCGCCGGTGCAATTCGCTCTCGTCTTCGCCGAAGGACAGCCGGCACACACCCTTGTCGGTCGCCGCCACCAGCATCGGTCCCATGGTGGTGTCGACCACTGCCCAGCGGATCGTCACTCCCGCCCCGCCATTCGCCCATGCGCTTGCCGCCATGCCCAACCGTCCTTTCGTATTCTCGTAGAAGCGCGAGGCCGAGCCATAGCCCGCCTCGTAGATCGCGCCGGTCACGCTGTCGCCAACCGACAGCGCATCGCGCGCGCGTTCCTCGCGCAAGGCGCGGGCATAGGCGGCAGGCGAAAGACCGATGGCGCGTTTGAACACCCGCTGGAAATGTGCGGGCGAATAGCCGGTCAGCTGCGCCAGCGCGGCGAGCGAGGGCGCATCTTCGGCCTGGCGGATCTCGTCGATCGCGGCGAGCACTGCCGCCTCGTCGCGGCCGACATCATCGGGCAGGCACCTTTTGCAGGCGCGCAATCCCGCCGCGCGCGCCGCTGTACCATCGGCGAAGAAACGCACATTGCTGCGGCGCGGGTGCCGCGCGGCACAGGACGGACGGCAATAGATGCCGGTGGTCAGCACGCCGGTGACGAAGCGTCCGTCGAAGGTGCGGTCGCGCCGCTCAACGGCGGCCCAGGCTGTATCGGCGTCGATCATCGCAGTGCCTTTCATAGCGCAAGGGCAACGCTTGTGCCCGCACCGAATTGCGCTGGCATCCCGCGCCTTGCGGTCAAAGCGAATGATCGTCACAAGGCGCCGCAATGGCCCGCTTTTTCACCCGTATCGCCGCGCTGCTTGCGCTGCTCGCGCCGCTGCTGGCGTCCGTGCCTGCTCAATCCGAACCCGCGGATATCGACGCGGCCGCGCGCGGCGTGGTGCGGGTGGTGATCGTAGGCGAGCGCGACGGCGAACTGTTCCCGATCAGCCATGGCACCGGCTTCGCGGTCACTGGCGATACGGTGGTCACCAATGCGCATGTGGTGCGCGATGCCCTGCGTGACGAGGGAATGCAGATCGGCATCGTACCGACCGGCGGCGGCGAAGCGGTCTATGGCCGGATCATCGCGGTGCTGGCGCGCAACGATCTGGCACTCATCCGCATTACCGGGGACCTGCGCCTGCCCCCGCTGGCGCTGGCCGGCGGGATGCCGCCCGACAGCGGCGAGGTGACCAGCGTCGGCTATCCGATGAATGTCGATCGTGCGCAGGGGCTCGATATCAGCGATATCTTCCGCAGCCAGCCCCCGGTCAAGAGCCGTGGGTTCATATCGGGTGCGCGGCCCAGCCGCCAATTCGACACCATCCTGCACACCGCCCCCATCGCGCGCGGAAATTCGGGCGGCCCGCTACTCGATCTGTGCGGCCGGGTGGTCGGGGTGAACAGCTTCGGGGCGGACAATGACGGCGGCGACGCCGAGTTCTTCTTCGCCGTATCGAACCGCGAGCTGGTGCCCTTCCTGCGCGCCAACGATGTCGAGCCGCGGATCAACACCAGCACCTGCCGGTCGATGGCCGATCTCGACGAGGCCGAACGCGAGCGGCTCGAGCGCGAACAGATGGCTGCGCGCGCCGATCTGGCCGAACGCGCCGAAGAGCGCCGCACCCGGCGCGAGCGCGCGCTGCTCGAAGCCGAACAGGGCGTGATCGTCGAGCGAGAGGACCGCGTCTTCCTGTCGTTCGTCCTACTGCTGGTGGCCTTCGGGCTGGGCCAGTGGGCGATGACGCTGTGGCGCGCAGAGCCGCGCGACGAGACCCGGTTGCGGATCGCGGCGGGCGCGACCGCCGTGGTCGTGCTTGCGGCGCTGGCGGCCTATCTGACCCGTCCCGGGCTCGACGAGATCGACCGGCGCGTCGCCGCCGCGATGCAGGACGGGCAAGGCGCCGCCGAACCCGGCCCCGCCGCTGGCGGCGAAGATTATGCGCTCCTGTGCCGGCTGATCCCCGAACGCAGCCGGATCACCAGCGCCAAGGTCGAGGATATCGAATTCGACTGGACGCCCGACGGATGCGTGAACACCCGCACGCAATACGGTTTTGCCGGCGGCAGCTGGAGCCGGGTGTTCGTGCCCAATTCGGAAGACGCGGTCTCGGTCAACAGCTTCGACCCCGACCGCCGCATCTTCCGCTCCGAACGCTATCTGCTGCCGCGCAGCGCGATGACCGAAGCCCGCGAAGCACGCGGCAAATACACCGCGCCCGAATGCGGCAGCGACAATGCCGCCGCGCGGCTGGGCGAGTTGCAGGGCGAAGTGCTTGGCCAGTTGCCGCAGCAGGCCAACGAGCGGCTGGTGTACGAGTGTAACGCCCGGAACTAGGCCGCCAGCGGTTCGCCGGTCAGCGTGATGCGGTGCATTTCGCGGGCATGGCCCTGATAGTCGTTCATCGCGAGGTGCCAGGTCGTGCGATTGTCCCAGATCGCCACCGAGCCCGGTTCCCATGCCACCCGGCAGGTGTTGTCCGCCGCTGTCGCCGCATCATAGAGCCGCTGGAGCAGCGGCAGGCTGTCTTCACGGCTTCGCCCGACGATATTGATGGTGAAGGCGCTGTTGACGTAGAGCAGCTTGCGCCCGGTCTGCGGGTGGCGGATCACCACCGGATGCGTGGCCCCGGTGGTGATCGACTGGCCGCGCAGGTCACGGCCCATGTCGGTCTGGGCGTAGAGCCCGCCTTCCTCATAGATATGGTCGGCGGTGTGATAGGCTTCGAGCCCCTCGATCTCCTGCTTGAGCGTGTCCGGCAACGCATCATAGGCCGTGCCCATATGCGCCCACAGCGTATCACCGCCGCTTGGCGGCAGGGTGCGCGCCACGAGGATCGATCCCATCGCGGGCACCTGGTCGTAGGAATGGTCGGTGTGCCACCCGCCGCCGATATTGGTGACCTGGTCGGCGCGCTTGCGAACCACCGCGATTTCGGGATGTTCGGCGGTGAGCGGGAAATAATTGTTGATGTCGATCCCGCCCCAGCGCCGGGCAAAGGCGATATGCGCTTCGGGGGTGAAATCGTCCTGCCCGCGAAACAAGGCGACGCCGTGTTCGTAGATCGCCTGCCGGATCGCATCGAGCACCGGCCCCTGCGCCTCGGCCAGCTTCACATCTTTGATCTCCACCCCGCAGCGGGGCGCCAAGGGCACCATTTCCAACGTTTCTCCCCCGGTGAACGGTTGTTTTATGCCACCCACTCTACGCAAACGCCGCCCGGAGTCCAGATTCCCCACCCGCAGGCGGCTTGCCATCGTCGGGGGGCTTTGCTAGGCGCGCGCCGACCTTCCGGGGCGACTCCCGTCGGCCCATGACCGGCTTGGTCACACAGACTTTTCTTCCGGACCCGAGAGGATCTTAAGCGCGTGGATAATTCCGCCGGTATTCAGGCTAGCCTGGCAGGGCGTTACGCTTCGGCCCTGTTCGATCTCGCCAGCGAAAACGGAACCGTGACTGCGGTCGAATCGGATCTCGGCCAGCTCGAGACCGCTCTCGCCGAATCGAGCGAGCTCGCCGCCGTCACCACCAATCCCAAGGTTGGCCGCAGCGATGCGCAGAAGGCCCTGTGGGGTGTTTCCGCGATCCTCGGCGTGACCGAGCTGACGCAGAATTTCCTCGGCGTGCTGGCGCAGAACCGCCGCCTTGCCGAACTGCCCAAGGTGATCCGCGCCTTCCGCTCGATCGCTGCCGCGCAGCGCGGCGAAGTGACGGCCGAAGTCACCAGCGCTCATGCACTTACCGATACCCAGCTGGCCGATCTCAAGGCCAGGCTGACCGCCCGCGAGGGGCGTACGGTCAAACTTTCCACGAAGGTCGAGCCCGATCTGCTCGGCGGCCTCGTCGTCACCATCGGCTCGAAGCGCATCGACGCCTCGATCCGCACCCGTCTCAATTCGCTTTCGCAAGCCATGAAGGCTTAAAGGACACACATCATGGATATCCGCGCCGCAGAAATCTCCAAGGTCATCAAGGACCAGATCGCCAATTTCGGGACCGAAGCCGAAGTCAGCGAAGTCGGCACCGTGCTGTCGGTGGGTGACGGTATCGCCCGCATCCACGGCCTCGACAACGTGCAGGCCGGCGAGATGATCGAATTCGCCAACGGCGTTCAGGGCATGGCGCTGAACCTTGAGGCCGACAATGTCGGTGCGGTGATCTTCGGCTCGGACCAGGAAATCGGCGAAGGCGACAGCGTCAAGCGGACCAACACCATCGTCGACGTCCCCGTCGGCAAGGGCCTGCTCGGCCGCGTGGTCGATGCGCTCGGCAACCCGATCGACGGCAAGGGCCCGATCGAATCGACCGAACGCCGCCGCGTCGAAGTGAAGGCACCGGGCATCATCCCGCGCGAATCGGTTTCCGAACCCGTCCAGTCGGGCCTCAAGGCCGTCGACGCACTCGTCCCCGTCGGCCGCGGCCAGCGCGAGCTGATCATCGGCGACCGTCAGACCGGCAAGTCTGCCGTCGCGATCGACACCTTCATCAACCAGAAGGAAGCGAACGCCGGCGACGACGAGAACAAGAAGCTCTACTGCGTCTATGTCGCGGTCGGCCAGAAGCGTTCGACCGTGGCGCAGATCGTCAAGCAGCTCGAAGAAAACGGCGCGATGGAATATTCGATCGTCATCGCCGCGACCGCTTCGGAGCCTGCCCCGCTGCAGTATCTCGCGCCCTACACCGGCTGCGCGATGGGCGAATATTTCCGCGATAACGGCATGCACGCCGTGATCTGCTACGACGACCTCTCCAAGCAGGCCGTGGCCTATCGCCAGATGTCGCTGCTGCTGCGTCGTCCTCCGGGCCGCGAAGCCTACCCGGGTGACGTGTTCTACCTGCACAGCCGCCTGCTCGAGCGCGCGGCGAAGATGAGCAAGGCCGAGGGCGGCGGTTCGCTGACCGCGCTGCCGATCATCGAAACGCAGGCGGGCGACGTTTCGGCCTACATCCCGACCAACGTGATCTCGATCACCGACGGCCAGATCTTCCTCGAAACCGACCTCTTCTACCAGGGCGTCCGTCCGGCGATCAACGTCGGCCTGTCGGTCAGCCGTGTCGGCGGCGCCGCCCAGACCAAGGCCATGAAGAAGGTTTCGGGTTCGATGAAGCTCGACCTCGCGCAGTACCGCGAAATGGCGGCCTTCGCGCAGTTCGGTTCGGACCTCGATGCTGCGACGCAGCGTCTGCTCAACCGCGGTGCACGCCTGACCGAGCTGCTCAAGCAGCCGCAGTTCTCGCCGATGCCGTTCGAAGAGCAAACCGTCTCGATCTTCGCCGGCACCAATGGCTATATCGACAGCGTCCCCGTCGACCGTGTGACCGAGTACGAAGAGCAGATGCTCAGCTACATGCGCACGGAACACGCCGGCGTGCTGGAAGAGATCCGCACCACCGGCAAGTTCGAAGACGACACCAAGAACAAGGTCGTCGACGCGCTCAAGACCTTCGCCAAGCAGTTCGCCTGAGCCCAGAGACACGAAGATAGGGAGCCGAAATGGCTAGCCTCAAGGAACTCAAGGGCCGTATCAACTCGGTCAAGTCGACCCAGAAGATCACCAAGGCCAAGCAGATGGTGGCAGCGGCCAAGCTGCGCCGTGCGCAGGCTGCGGCCGAAGCAGCACGCCCCTATGCCGAACGGCTTTCGGGTGTGATGGCATCGCTGGCCGGCAAGGTCAGCGGCGACAGCGCGCCTCAGCTGCTGGCCGGCAATGGCGCCGACCAGCGTCACCTGCTGGTGGTGGTCAACACCGACAAGGGCCTGTGCGGCGGTCTCAACGCCAACATCGTCAAGGCCGCCAAGGCCAAGGCCCGGGCGCTGATCGCCGAAGGCAAGGAAGTGCGCTTCTATCTCGTCGGCAAGAAGGGCCGCGCGCCGATCAAGCGCGATTTCGCCGAACGTATCGAAAAGCATTTCGACACCTCCGAGGTCCGCACCCCCGGGTTCGAGGAAGCCGAAGCGATCGCCGACGATCTGATCGGCCGCTTCGAGCAGGGCGAATTCGACGTCGCCCACCTGATCTACCCGGTCTTCCGCTCGGCACTGGCGCAGGACCCGACCGTCGACCAGCTGATCCCCGTCCCCTCGCCCGAAAGCGATGCCGGGACCGGCGGCGACGCGGTGGTCGATTACGAACCCGGTGAGGAGGAAATCCTCGAGGAACTGCTGCCGCGCTACGTCAAGACGCAGCTGTTCGGTTCGCTGCTCGAACGCGAGGCGTCCGAACAGGGAGCCTCGATGACCGCCATGGACAATGCCACGCGCAACGCCGGCGATCTGATCAACAAGCTGACCATCCAGTACAACCGCAGCCGCCAGGCCGCCATTACCACCGAGCTGATCGAAATCATCGCCGGTGCGGAAGCTCTCTAAGGACCCTACGTGAACAAGCTTGCCCTCCTCCTGCCCCTCGCCCTGCTCGCAGCCTGCGGCGAAGAACCCGCCGCCCAGACTGCGCCCGAACAGGTCGTGACGCCCGAGCCGATCGAAACCTTGCCCGCGCCCGACCAGGCGTTGCTGACGGAAAAATACGCCGAAGCCTGCCCGGACGAGGAACCGATCAACACCGCGATGTGCAAGCGCGCCGGCATGGGTTCGCCCGACGTCGTGTGCGAGTTCGGCCTCGGCGACGACGAATATCTGCGCAACAAGGCGACACTCACTGCTGGCGAAGGCGAATGGACCTTCGCCGATCCGGAAAATGTCTGCGTCGGTTAAGACGCGATAAACCCCAAGTCAGGACATAGATCATGGCCACCGCACCCGTACTCAACAAATCGCCCAACGGCACCATCAGCCAGGTTATCGGCGCCGTCGTCGACGTGCAGTTCGAAGGCGAACTGCCCGCCATCCTGACCGCGCTCGAAACGAAGAACGGCGACAACACGCTGGTCCTCGAAGTGGCGCAGCACCTCGGTGAAAACACCGTTCGCACGATCGCCATGGACGGCACCGACGGCCTCGTCCGCGGCCAGGAAGTCGTCAACACCGGCGCGCAGATCTCGGTCCCGGTCGGTCCGAAGACGCTTGGCCGCATCATGAACGTCATCGGCGAGCCGATCGACGAACGCGGCCCGGTCGGCGCCGACCAGACGATGCCGATCCACGCCGAAGCCCCGCTGTTCGTCGACCAGTCGACCGACGCGGCCATCCTCGTCACCGGGATCAAGGTCATCGACCTGCTCGCGCCCTATGCACGCGGCGGCAAGATCGGCCTGTTCGGCGGTGCCGGCGTCGGCAAGACCGTGCTGATCCAGGAACTGATCAACAACATCGCCAAGGGCCATGGCGGCGTGTCCGTCTTCGCCGGTGTCGGTGAACGGACCCGCGAGGGTAACGACCTCTATCACGAATTCCTCGACGCCGGCGTTATCGCCAAGGACGCCGACGGCAATGCCATCTCGGAAGGTTCGAAGGTTGCGCTGGTGTTCGGCCAGATGAACGAACCGCCGGGCGCACGTGCCCGCGTCGCGCTGTCGGGCCTGACCATGGCGGAATACTTCCGCGACGTCGAAGGCCAGGACGTGCTGTTCTTCGTCGACAACATTTTCCGCTTCACGCAGGCGGGTTCGGAAGTGTCCGCGCTGCTCGGCCGTATTCCCTCGGCCGTGGGTTACCAGCCGACGCTGTCGACCGACATGGGTAACCTGCAGGAACGCATCACCTCGACCAACAAGGGTTCGATCACCTCGGTCCAGGCCATCTACGTTCCCGCCGACGACCTTACCGACCCGGCACCGGCAACCTCCTTCGCCCACCTTGACGCGACCACCACGCTCAACCGTGCGATTTCGGAACTGGGTATCTACCCGGCCGTCGATCCGCTCGACTCGACCAGCCGCGTGCTCGAACCGCGCGTTGTCGGCGAGGAGCATTACAACACCGCCCGCCGCGTCCAGGAAACGCTGCAGAAGTACAAGAGCCTCCAGGACATCATCGCCATCCTGGGCATGGACGAGCTGTCGGAAGAAGATAAGCTGACCGTGGCCCGTGCGCGCAAGATCCAGAAGTTCCTGTCGCAGCCGTTCCACGTCGCCGAGGTGTTCACCAACATTCCCGGCCAGTTCGTCCAGCTCGAAGACACGGTCGCCTCGTTCAAGGCGGTGGTCGACGGCGAATACGATCACCTGCCCGAAGCGGCCTTCTACATGGTCGGCGGCATCGACCAGGCGGTCGAAAAGGCCAAGAAGCTGGCCGAGGAATCGTAAGCACATGGCTCTCCGCTTCGAACTCGTCACACCGGCGAAGCTGGTCCGTTCCGAGGACGTCCACATGGTGGTCGTCCCCGGCTCGGAAGGCGAATTCGGTGTGCTCGAAGGTCATGCGCCGCTGATGTCGACGATCCGCGACGGCGCGGTGCAGGTCTACAAGACCGAAGGCGCCGAACCCGAGACGATCGAAGTCCGCGGCGGCTTTGCCGAGGTCGGCGAAAACGGGCTGACGGTCCTCGCCGAACACGTCGAAGGCTGACCCTTTAACCATACAGCACCTTACAAAGGGCGGCCCACGGGTCGCCCTTTTCGTTTGCAGCAGCCTGCGCTGTGGCAACCGATAATTAACCACAAGCTGCGAGGGCCGTTTCCGCATACATGCGGGAAGACATTCGGTCCGATGACGGCAATCAGCTTCGATATGGCACAAGCGCCGCCGACGCGGCGCCATGCAGCGCGTGGTCTGTGGCTGGTCCTGTTTCTCGCACTGTTCGCGCTGGCCGTGCGGTTTCCATTCCTTGGCGATCACAATGCCGACATCGACGAACAACTCTATGCGCTGATCGGCAGCCAGATGTGGCAGGGCCAGTTGCCCTTCGTGGACCTGTGGGACCGCAAGCCCTTCGGTCTCTTCGCATTGTTCGGCCTTGCCGATGCCACCGGGCTGCCCGCCCCGTGGTCGTACCAGTTGCTCGCGACGGGCTTCATAGTGCTGGGTGCCGTGCTGCTGCGCAATCTGGCCATCCATTTGACGGACAGCGTCACCGCAAGCGCGGCCGCGGTTCTCTATATCGTGCTGATGACGATCTATGGCTCGCATTCGGCACAGAGCGAGATCTACCATGTCCCGGCCATGCTGGGGATGGCATTGCTGGTCCGCGATACGGGCCACCCTCAGGCCTTGCAGCGTGCGCTCCTTGCAATGGTGATCGGCGGTCTGGCGCTGCAGGTGAAGTACACCGTCGTGCCACAATGCGTTTTCTTCGGGCTTTGGGCGCTGTGGGGCCAGTACCGCTCGGGGCGATCGCTGGCGCAGCTGTCGGCGGTCGGCATCGCGTTCGCTGCACTGGGTCTGGCGCCCACGCTTCTCGTCGGGCTGTTCTATTTCGCCGTCGGCGGATGGGACCAATTCTGGTTCGCCAATTTCGTCAGTTTCTTCCTGCGGGAACCTGCCCCCATGGGGCGGTTTGCAGAACGGCATACGCTCTTTCTGATGCCGCTCGTCGTGCTTGCTCTCGCCGGGTTCTACGCAAGCCTGCGTATGTCTCCTCCCGCCGATCGGCGGACCTATCGGTTCTTTTGCGCCATGCTCGGTGCTTCGGTCGCAACCGTATTTCTGCCGTCGACCGTCTATGCCTATTACTTCGCCGCGCTGGTCCCCGGGGTGCTGCTGGTCGCCCTGCCCTTCCTTCACCGCCAAGGACCGGCGGGGCTGGCCCCACTGGCCGCGGCGACCGTGGCCTGCATCGGGTTGCTCTATCTGCCCGAACGCTACGAAGCCTCCCAGAACCACCGCGAAGCGATGGATGGACTGGTCGCCGCGATCCAGCCGCATGTCGATGAACAGGAAGCCTGTCTGTGGGTCTTCGACGGTCCTACAGCGCTCTATAGCGCTACCGGCAGTTGCCTTCCCACCCGGCTGATCTACCCCGACCATCTCAACAACGCGCTCGAGCGCAATTCTCTCGAGGTGCGCCAGATCGACGAGGTCCGCCGTATTCTCGATACCGGTCCGCCGGTGGTCGTGACCGCCGACCGGCCATTCACCCAGCAGAACCTGGAAACGCTCGACTACGTTGAGACCACGCTGCCGCAAGGGTACATCGTGATCGCCGAAGAACGCATCCATGACCGCGGACTCGCAGTATGGCTGCGGCGTGATCTTCTTTCCACCAGCCGGTGACCGGGAAGGGCTTGTCGCCGGCCTGACGCCGGGGCAGAACCTGCTCCAGCAAATCTGGAGAGCTGCCCTTGAAACTCGCATCCGCGCTGGCCATTGCCACTGCCATGACCATTGCAAGCACCACCCCCGTCGCCGCGCAGGACGGCATTCCCGGCCCCGAGCAGGACAGTTACATCTGGCTCGAAGAAGCCCGTAGCGACAAGGCGCTCGACTGGGTCCGCGCCGAGAACGAGCGGACGATGGAGCTGCTCGCGGGCGACCCGCGCTACGACGCGGTCAAGGCCGAGGCGCTGGCGATTCACGATAGCGAAGATCGTATCCCCTATGTCACGATCCGCCCAGACGGCCTGTACAATTTCTGGCAGGACAAGCAGAACCCGCGCGGGCTGGTGCGCCGGACCACGCTGGAAAGCTACCGCTCCGACAACCCGCAATGGGAAACCGTGCTTGACGTCGATGCGCTGGCCGAGGCCGAAGGGCGCGAATGGGTGTACAAGGGCTCGACCTGCCTGCCGCCCGAAGATCGCCTGTGCATGATCGCGCTGAGCGACGGGGGCGAGGATGCCACCGTGCTGCGCGAATTCGACATGGCCACCAAGAGCTTCGTCGAGGGCGGCTTCGTGCTCGACGAGAAGAGCCAGGGCGGGATCGAGTGGATCGATGCCGATACGCTGCTGGTGGGCCGCGATTTCGGCGAAGGCACGCTGACCGAGAGCCAGTATCCGCGCACAGCGCGCATCTGGAAACGCGGCACGCCGATCGAACAGGCGGAAGAGATCTGGCGCGGCGAGGAAGCCGATGTCTGGTCGGGCGCGGCGTTGCTGCGCGATCACACGGGCGAGGTTCACGGCACCTATGCCTTCCGCGCGGTCAGCTTCCACGAAACCGAATATTTCTGGCAGCATGACGGCGAATGGCTCCGGCTGGAGCTGCCGCTCAAGGCCTCGCCCTACGGCCTGATCGATGGCCAGCTCCTGTTCTCGACCGATGTCGACTGGGAAGTCGGCGGCCAGACCTTCCCGGCCGATGCGCTGGTGTCGGTCGATCTCGAACAGTTCAAGACCGATCCCAATGGCGCGCCCAAGACACTGGTCTGGGCCCCGCAGGACAAGCAGACCAAGCAAGGCGCGGCGAACACCGCCGAGAGCCTTTACGTCAGCCTGCTCGACAACGTTCGCGGCCGGGTGCTCAAATTCGACCACGTCGACGGCGAATGGGTCTCGAGCGAGATCGAGCTGCCCGACAATTCGACCCTCGATGTGGCTGCCGCATCGGAAGGGTCGGACGAAATCATGTATTCGGTCACCGACTTCCTCACCCCGTCGCGGCTCTATTATTCCGACGGCAGCGGCGCGCCCGAAGTGATCAAGACCTCGCCGAGCTATTTCGACGCCGAAGGCATGGAAGTCGAACAATACGAGGCGACCAGCGCGGACGGGACCAAGATCCCCTACTTCCTCGTCAAGCCCAAGGGCATGGTGATGGACGGGAACAATCCGACATTGCTGACCGGTTACGGCGGCTTCCAGGTGCCGCGCCTGCCCTCCTACCTCGGTTCGATCGGCAAGATCTGGCTCGAACGCGGCGGCGCCTACATCCTCGGCAACATGCGCGGCGGTGGCGAATTCGGCCCTGGCTGGCACCAGAGCGCGATCCGCGAGAACAAGCAGCGCACCTGGGACGATTTCCTCGCGATTGCCGAAGACGCGGTCGCGCGCGGGATCACCAGTCCCGACCATCTCGGCATCCAGGGCGGTTCGCAGGGCGGATTGCTGGTGGGCACCGCCTTCACCCAGCGTCCCGACCTGTTCAACGCAGCGATCGTGCAGATCCCGCTGTTCGACATGCTGCGGTATCACGTAATCGGGCGCGGCGCGTCGTGGACGGGCGAATATGGCGATCCGCGCATCGACGAGCAGCGCGCCTGGATCGAGCCCTATTCACCCTATCAGAAGCTGCTCGAGGGCAAGGACTACCCCGCGCCCTTCTTCTGGGCCTCGACCGCCGACGACCGCACGCACCCGGCGCATGCGCGCAAGGGCGCCGCGCGGGTCAAGGAACTGGGGCAGGAGTATTACTACTTCGAGGACATGACCGGCGGCCATTCGGGCGGCGTCGACAACGAACAGCGCGCCAAGATCCAGGCGCTGCAGATGGTCTATCTTCTGCAGCGACTGGCGGATTGATCAGCGCGGCCTGCGCGTCGGGGCGTGGAAATCGGGCGGCTTGTCGGCCACCCATTCCACGAACCGCGCGAGGGTCTCGTCGGTAAGCAGCGCGTCGCGGTCGGTGCCGATCCGCGCCAGCTGCGCATTGGTGAAATTGGCGTGGATCGCGCGGTGGCAGATCGGGTGCACCGGCACGGTCATGCGCCCCTTTTTCGCCTTGGGCACGAGATGATGCTGCTGGACTTTGCGCCCGAGCGCGCGCCCGCACAGCCAGCAGTTATCGGGTTCGGCGTTCGGCGAGGTCGGTCTCCCAGCTGAAAAGATCGTCGGCGCGGGGGAAATGAGCTTCGGCAAGATCGTAGTCGATTGCCGCGACATCGGGATCCTCGCATAGCTGGATGCCGATCACCTCTTCACCTTCGAGCACGATCACGCCGTCGCTGATGGCCGGGTCGTTCGGTTCGCCGGCAGCGAAATTGGTCCGCACGATGCGGCTGAAGACGACGTAGCGCGTATCACCGCTGGCAAAGGCAACCTGCGCTTCGCCGCCGCCGGAATAGGGCACGCTGGCCCAGCGCCCGCCGCTGAGGATCAACTCGGGCTCGCCGTCACCGAAGCGGTATTCGGCCTCGCCCCTCCCCGTGCCCTTGCCCGTGACCGTGCCGCAAATGGCAATCCGCTTGCCGCCTGCAACCTTGCACGAAAACACCTCGGCTTCGCCCGAAGCGCATTCGACCGTCCGGCCGGGCGAACCTGACGTAGTTGTTGCCGGTACCGGCGAGAGGGGCCCAGCAGGCGGCGGCGCCTGTTCGGCGCGCTGCTCCTCTGGTTCACCATCATTTCCCGCGCCGGCACTGCCACAGGACGCGAGCAACAGGCTGCAGCCGAGCAGCGCCCTCACTTCCTGTCCGCCGCCTTCTTCTTTTTCATCGCATCGTGGAAACGGTCGGCCCAGCCGGGTTTGACCACCTGTTCGCCGCGCACCATGCGCAGATCGCCGTCGCCGACATCACGGCTGACCGCGCTGCCTGCAGCGACGATTGCATCGGTCCCGATCCGCACCGGCGCGATCAGTGCGCTGTTCGAACCGATGAACGCGCGTTCGCCGATCACGGTCTTGTGCTTGAAATAGCCATCGTAATTGCAGGTGATCGTGCCCGCGCCGATATTCGCACCCGCGCCGACCTCGGCATCACCAAGATAAGTCAGGTGGCTGGCCTTGGCCCCCTCGCCCAGCGTGGCCTGCTTCATCTCGACGAAATTGCCGACGAAGCTGTCCTTTTCCATCACCGCGCCGGGCCGCAGGCGGGCATAGGGACCGACCGAGCACCCTTCCCCGACGCGCGCCCCCTCGAGATGGCTGAACGCGCGGATCCGCGCGCCGCGGGCGACGCTGACACCGGGGCCAAAGACCACGTGCGGTTCGACCGTCACATCGGCGGCAAGGTCGGTATCCCAGCTGAAGAACACCGTGTCGGGCGCGGTCAGCGTGACGCCTTCGGTCATCGCTTCCTCGCGCTTGAGCTCCTGCCACTGCGCTTCAGCGCGGGCGAGTTCGGCGCGGCTGTTGATGCCGGTGACCTCGGCGGGCGTGTCGGCGGATACGACCGCGCAGCTATCGCCGTCCGCATTGGCGATGTTGACGATGTCGACGAGGTAATATTCGCCCTGCGCATTGTCGTTGCCCACGCGGCGGAGCAGCTCGAACATGTCGGCGCTGCGCGCTGCCATGACGCCCGAATTGCACAGGCGGCAGGCGCGTTCCTCCTCGCTCGCATCCTTGAATTCGACCATCTTGTCGATCCGCCCGTCGGCATCGGCGATGACCCGCCCGTAATGCCCCGGATCGTCGGGTTCGAAGCCCAATACCACGACTTTCGGCCGATCTTCGGCATGCAGACGGTCGAGCATGGCCTGCATCGTCTCGCCCTTCACGAAGGGCACATCGCCATACAGCACCAGCACATCGCCGCTGTGATCCGCCAGGCTCTCCTCGGCCTGCTGGACCGCGTGTCCCGTACCCAGCTGCGGTTCCTGCAGGCAGGTTTCGGCGCTGCCTGCCAGCGCGTTTTCGAGCTGGTCGCGCCCCGCGCCCACCACCACGACCTTCTTGGCCGGTTGCAGCGCATCGACGGTCGCCAGCAGGTGGTCGAGCATCGGGCGACCGGCAATCGGGTGCAGGACCTTGTGCAGATCGCTTTTCATACGGGTGCCCTTGCCCGCGGCAAGGACGATGGCGGCGAAATCGCGTGTCATGTTCATGCGCGGTGCCTTGCCACCATTCGCTTGCAGTTTGAAGAACCTTCCGCCACCGCCGCTGCCATGAGCGACCTGCCCTTTTCCATCATCGGTTTCGATCTCGACGGAACGCTGCTCGAAACCCACCGCGACCTTGGCGCGGCAGTCAATCACGCGCTTGACCTCGGCGGCTTCGCGCCGGTCCCGGCGGACCACGCCAGCGACCTCATCGGCGGCGGCGCAAAGATCATGCTGCAGCGCGCGGTGGACGAGCAGGGCGGCCTGCCCGACGACGAATTCCGCAAGCTCTACAAGGCGATGTTGGCCTATTACGCGGACAACAACGCGGTCCACACCCAGCCCTACCCGCATGCCCGCGAAACGCTCGCGCTGCTGCGCGAACGCGATATCGCGATGGTGGTGGTGACCAATAAGTTCGAAAGCTTCGCGCGGCAGATCCTCGCTGCGCTCGACCTCGCCGATCATTTCGTCGCGATCATCGGCGGCGATACCATGGGCAAGGGCAAGGCCAAGCCCGCGCCGGACCCGATCTTCGAAGCGCAGCGGCGCGGCGGCGGCGGCAGCCTCGCCTTTGTCGGCGATAGCTCGTATGACATTGCCGCAGCGCGCGCGGCCCGCGTCCCCGTGATCGGCGCACGCTACGGCTATTGCGACAAGCCGCGCGGTGAGCTGGGCGCCGATGCGGAGATCGATTCGCTGGCGGAACTGGTTCCGGCGCTGGCCAGGCTGGGCTGAGCGGGCTGCCGCTACGGAACGGCGGCCCGCCATACCCGGTGTTGCAAGTGCGAAGCGAACATGCCACCCAGCCGCGCAATTGACCTTTACGTAAACGATAAAGCAGGAGCAGCCCCATGAGCATCGATTTCAAGGACAAGGTAGCCATCGTAACCGGCGCAGGCGGCGGTCTGGGCCGCGAATACGCGCTCGAACTCGCCCGCCGCGGTGCCAAGGTCGTGGTCAACGATCTCGGCGGTTCGCGCGACGGCACCGGCCATTCGGACATGGCACTGCAGGTGGTCGAGGAAATCGAGAAGGCCGGCGGCGAAGCCGTTTCGAACGGCGGCTCGGTCACCGAATACGAACAGATGGAAAAGATGGTTGCCGACGCCAAGCAGAAGTGGGGCGGCGTCCACGTCGTCATCAACAATGCCGGCGTGCTGCGCGACAAGACCTTCGCCAAGATGACGATGGATGATTTCGAATTCGTCGTCGACGTCCACCTCAACGGTTCGGCAAACGTCACCAAGGCGGTATGGGAAACCATGCGCGAGCAGGCCTATGGCCGCGTGCTGATGACCGCTTCGTCGACCGGCCTGTTCGGCAATTTCGGCCAGGCCAACTACGGTGCCGCCAAGCTCGGCCTCGCCGGCCTGACGAAGACGCTGCAGCTCGAAGGCGCCAAGTACAACATCAAGGTCAACACGATCTCGCCGGTGGCGGGCACGCGCATGACCGAAGACCTCTTCCCCGAAGAAGCCTTCAAGCTGTTCGACCCGGTGAATGTGGTCCCGGCCGCGCTGTTCCTCGTCAGCGAAGACGCGCCCACCAACGCCATCGTCGGCGCGGGTGCGGGCGGCTTCCACTCGGCCTGGACCGTCATGAACGACGCGGTCTGGCTCACCGATGAAGAGCGCACCGTCGAAGGCTTTGCTGCCAATTGGGACAAGATCAGCGACTTCTCCAACCTCAAGGCCCCGCAGTCGGGCAGCGAGCAGTCGGGCGCGATCCTGACCGCGATGCAGAAGGTCACCGGAACCGGCCCGGGCAGCGCCCGCGGCTGATCCGCTTTGCAATTTGTCGAGGAAGGGGCTCGTGCTGCGGCGCGGGCCCTTTTCGTATCGGCCGCTGCCTAGCTGTCGACCGTCTTGAGCAGGCGCCGTTCCATCGGCGCGATCACGCCGGGCAATTCATGACCGCGCTTGAGCACCTGGCCATGTTCGCCGAACAGCGTCCACATACCCTGTTTGTTGCGCAAGGCGGGGCGTTTCTCGATCCGCGCCTGCGGCCGTTCCGCCGCGCGCCGGAATGCGGCGAACACGGCGCAATCCTTGGTGAAATCCATCGCGTAATCGCGCCACTGCCCGGCTGCGACCATCCGCCCGTAGAGATCGAGGATCCGCGTCAGTTCCTCGCGGCTGAAACCGATCTGCAGCGGCTTGCGACCCGGGAAGGCGACGACCGTATCGCCGAAAGAACCCATCAATCTGCAGTCCCGTTGCGCTGGGCCGGTTCGCGTTCTGCGCGCAGCGCGGCGACTTCGGCGCGCAGTGCCTTCAGCTCGCTGTCGAGCTTCTCGATGCAATCCCGGCTGGGTTCGCACGGATCGTCGCACGGCGTGCCGTAGGGAATGAATTCCTTGAGCCACTGTTCGGCCGGCACCAGCGTGCTGCGCGCCTTGAGGCCGATCATTGTGGCGCCTTCGGGCACCTCGTCGGTGACGACCGCATTGGCACCGATGCGCGCGCGGCGGCCGACCGTGATCGGGCCGATTACCTGCGCGCCGGAGCCGATGATCACCTCGTCCGAGATGGTCGGGTGGCGTTTGCCCCCCTTGCCATTGGCCGGATTGGTGCCGCCCAGCGTCACGCATTGGTAGATCGTCACGTTGTCGCCGATCTCGGCGGTTTCGCCGATCACCGAAAAGCCGTGATCGATAAACAGGTTCTTGCCGATCTTCGCGCCCGGGTGAATATCGATCGCAGTGACCATCCGGCTCCAGTGGTTGACCAGCCGGGCCAGGAAAAACAGTTCCGCTTCGAACAGCCAATGCGCGATGCGGTGGTAGAACACCGCCCAGACACCGGGATAGGTCAGCACTTCCCAGCGGCTGCGGGGAGCCGGATCGCGTGCCTTCACGCTGTCGAGATAGGCGACTAGCCGTTCGAACATGGGCACTATTCTCCCATCGGGAAGCGGTTAAAGCAAGCGTCCCTGGTCCGGGCCCTGCACCGCTTCCAGTGCATCACGCCATACAGATAGGGTGGCGGGAACCTGCCGTTCAAGGCTCAGCCGGTCGATTTCGCCAACGATTTTCTCGATCGCGGCATAGCTGCGTTCCATTCGCGGCACGAGATAGGCGGGTGCACCCTCGCCCAGGACCAGACCGCGCTGGGCGGCATGCGACAGCATGAGGTCGGTCGCCAGCGCATCGTCGGGTGGCCCGATTTCGAGCTGCAATGCAGCCCCCATCCGGCTGCGCAAGTCGGGCAAGGCAATGTCCCAGCCCCCGTCGCCCACCACCAGCAGCAGTGGGATGCCGCTTTCCTGCGCGCGGTTCCAGCGATGGAAGATCGCGGTCTCATCAAGCGTTTCGGCATCGTCGATCGCCTCCCCCGCCTGCTGCGCGGCGAACCAGCGCGCGAACAGCGACTTGCCCGCGCGCGGCGGCCCATGGAGGATGGCGGTGCGGAACGGCCAGCTGGCCGGCGCCGCCAGCGCTTCGACCACTGCGCGATTGCCCGATCCGATCACGATCGAGGACGGCTCGCCGGCGCCGGCCGGAATCAGCGGAAGAGCGATCTGCGAGGTCATCGCCCGCGAATCAGCGGCTGATGGCAAGCGCGTTGCTGCCCTGGCGGACGGTGAAGCCGCGCGCCCGCAGGGCATCGGCCAGTTCGCCGATCGAACCGGAATAGCTGACCGTCATCACCGAGGTTCCGCCGATCGCAGTGCTGCGGATGCCCGTTGCCCGCACGCCAGGCGTCCCGCGCACACTGGAGACCGCGCCGTCGAAACTGGCGGCATCGGGCGTGGCGACCTGCACGGTGTAGAGCGCGACCGATCCTTCGGGCGGCGGCGTCTGGATGGGCGCTGCGGTGATCGCATCGCCGCTTTCGGCAGTGGGCTGCGATGCCGCGGCTGCTGCAGCCTGCTCCTGCGCCCGCAGTGCGCGGCCGAGGTCGAGCAGCCGCTGGAGCGCGGGATCGAGTTCGGGCGTGCCGATGTCGAGCGTTGGGTCGGGCCGCAGCTTGCCTTCGGCCAGCGCGAGTTCGAAGATCCGGTCGAAGCGCACCACGGCGCGTTCGAGCATGGTCGGAAGTTCGGCGGGCGATGCCGCGGTCATGTCGAACCCGTCGAGATAGGCGTTGTCGGGGCCAAAACGCGCCGTGAACGTGCCCTCGATCGGCCCGCCGGGATAGGTGTACCGCAGGCTCGCAATGGCGACGAGCACATCGGCAGCGCCGAACTGGTCGAGCGCATTGCGCCACCAGGTGCGGCTGCGGCGCCCGGTCTGGCCATAGGTCAGCAGCAGCGAATCCCCCCCGGCACCCGCCGGGCGGACATAATCGATCCGGCTTTGTCCTGCCTGATAGCCGGCCCAGGCGCGCTGCCAGGGATTGCGCTGCTCGTAGACCATCTGCGTGCCTGCCGACACGGTCACCGGCAGCAGCAGCATCGGCGCCGAGCGCGTCGCTTCGCCTTCTGAACCGAGATAGCGCGACGCGCGCTGCCGGTCGAACACCACTCCGAGCGTGGCGATGTAGCGCCTCGGTCCCAGCCGTTCGCGCTCGATGACCACGGCGGAAACCAGGCCGGCGATCTGCGAATCACTGAGGCTGGGGCCTTCGAGGCGGTCCCAGGCCTTGCGCTGCGCCTCTTCCCAGGCCTGTTCGCGCGCGGCGATGCCGCTTTCGGCACGGACATCGACTTCGATTCCCGACACTTCGATATCGCTGCTCGAGGCAACCGGGGCGATCCCGCGTTCGCCGCCGACTTGCGCCCATACGACCACGCTGAGCGCGCACAGCGTGGCCAGGACCACGGCGAGGATGGCGAAGCGGCGGAACGCGAAGGGGGAGGATATCGATCGGATCATGGGGAAAACAGGGCGCCTTTTGCCGAAAGGCTTCTGGAAATCCAAGCGCGAAAGCGTAAGGCGGGTCAGATGAGTGACCAACCGCGCAGCAGCAGCCCTTCCTATACCTACGAACAGGCGGGTGTTTCGATCGAGGCGGGCAATGCGCTGGTCAAGGCGATCGGCCCGCTGGTGAAGGCCACGATGCGTCCCGGTGCGGATGGCGAGATCGGCGGTTTCGGTGGCTTTTTCGACCCCAGGGCAGCCGGGTACAAGGATCCGCTACTGGTCGCGGGCAATGACGGTGTGGGCACCAAGCTCAAGCTGGCCATCGACAGCGACCGTCACGACACGGTGGGCATCGACCTCGTCGCCATGTGCGTCAACGACCTGATCGTCCAGGGCGCCGAACCGCTGTTCTTCCTCGATTACTTCGCCACCGGCAAGCTGGAAAACGGCGTGGCCGAGCGCGTCATCGCGGGCATCGCCGAGGGCTGCAAACAGGCCGGCTGCGCGCTGATCGGGGGCGAGACCGCCGAAATGCCCGGCATGTACGCCGCGGGCGATTACGACCTCGCCGGGTTTTGCGTCGGCGCGGTCGAGCGCGGCGAACAGCTGACCGGCGAACGCGTCGCGCCCGGCCACCTGCTGCTTGGCCTCGCCAGTTCAGGCGTGCACTCGAACGGTTATTCGCTGGTGAGGCGGCTGGCGCAGGACAAGGGCTGGAAACTCGACCGCCCGGCCCTGTTCGATCGCGACCGCCTGCTGATCGACGCACTGATCGAACCGACGCGGATCTACGTGCGCAGCCTGCTGCCGCTTGTGCGCGACGGGCTGGTCGACGCCATGGCGCATATCACCGGCGGCGGCCTGCTGGAAAACATCCCCCGCGTCCTGCCCGAGGGTGCGCATGCCCATGTCGAAGCCGATGGCTGGGAGCAACCGGGCCTGATGGCGTTCCTCCAGGCCCAGGGGAATATCGAACCCGCCGAAATGGCGCGGACCTTCAATTGCGGGGTGGGCATGGTGCTCGCGGTCGAACCCGCCAATGCCGAAATCGTTCGCACCCGTCTCGAGGACGCGGGCGAAACCGTGCTGGCTGTGGGCCGCATCGAGGCGGGCGACCAGGGATGCAGCGTGCACGGCACGGCCGGCACCTGGGCCGCGCGCGAGGACTGGTCGGCGGCGCATCTTGCCTGACCACGCGACGGCCACCGCCAAGGTCGCCGTGTTCGTGTCGGGCACGGGCACCAATATGGCGGCGCTGCTTTATGCCAGCCGCCTGCCAGGTTCGCCCTATGAAATCGCACTTGTCGCAGCCAACGATCCCGCCGCCCCCGCGCTTGCGCTGGCCCGGGCCGAAGGGGTCCCCACCTTCGCGCTGGCAAACGCGGGCATGGCCCGCGAAGACCACGATGCGGCCATGGAACGGGCGGCGCGCGATGCCGGCGCGCAATATATCGTGCTGGCGGGGTACATGCGCATCCTGACCCCCGGCTTCGTCGGGCGCTGGGAGGGACGCATGCTCAATATCCACCCCTCGCTGCTGCCCGCCTATCCCGGGCTCGATACGCATGCGCGCGCGATTGCGGCGGGCGATAGCCACGGCGGGACCAGTGTCCACCTGGTGACCGAAGAGCTCGATGCGGGCGAAATCCTCGGCCAGATCGCGATTGCGATCCAGCCCGGCGACACACCCGCTGCGCTGGCCGCCCGCGTCCGGCTGGCCGAGCACCAGCTCTATCCCCGCGTTCTGGCCGATTACGTTTCGCGCTGGAACGACCCGCAACACCTGCTGGCCCGCGTGCGCACGCTGGCGCTGGCGTTGCCGCAAACACATGAGCGCGAAAGTCACGGTGCGCCGGGCTTTCGGGTCGGGACCGAGAAATCGGGCAAGTTCTTCGCCCATTTCTCCGACCGGCATCACGGCGCCCCCCACGTCTCACTGCTGGTGAAATGCGCTGGGCTGGACGAACTGGAAACACTGGTCGAGGCACAGCCGCATGCCTATCACAAGCCGGCCTATTACGGCGCCAGTGGATGGATCGGCGTCATCCTCAACCGGGCGGACCTCGACTGGGACGATGTCGCCCACTGGCTGCGGCGCAGCTGGCAGCAGGTAGCCCCGAAGAGCATCGCCGGCCTGCTCGACACCGCGGACGCTTCCTGAGCACGATGGCCATGCCGCCGCGCCCCCATCCGCTGGCCACCGCCCGCGCCGCCGATTGGGCCGACCGCGCGGTGGGCGCGCTGTGGCGCAAGGACATCACCGCCAAGCCGCCGCTCGACCCCGAATATCTCTGGCAGGTGGGCAGCCGCGGTTTTGCCGCGCAGGACGAACATGCGGGCCGCAGCGAGGCAGAAGTTGCCGACTTCCGCCTGCGCCTCGAACGCCTGTGCGCCAGCCTGCGCTGCGAAGCCGAACTCAATGCGCTGGGCCACACGATGGCCTATGGCCAGCTGACCTCGGCCATCCGCAAGCGGCATGCACTTGGCCGCGCATGGCGAACCGACCCGAGCTTGCCGCAGGGTGACATCGCATCCCCGATCGTCGTCGTCGGACAGATGCGCGCGGGCACCACGCGAATGCACCGGCTCCTGGCCGCGGACCCGGACCATGCCGGTACGCGGTTCTGCGACAGCCACAACCCGGTTCCGGTTACGCCCGACTGGCGCCCCCTCAAGGCCGCCGCGGCGTTGGCGATCGCGCGGCGGATCAATCCCTGGCTCGATGCGCTGCATCCGTTCGGTTCGACCCGTATCGACGAGGAAATCGGCTGGCTTGCCGCAGCGCTATCGCCCGCGACCTTCGAGGCACAGTGGCACATCCCGTCCTTCGTGGCGTGGAGCGAGGCGCGCGATCCCGGTCCGGTCTATGCCGAATTCGCACGCATCCTGCGGACGGACGCGGCGACGATGGGTAATGCCGACCGCCCGCGGGTGCTGAAATGCCCGCAATTCGCCGAAGACCTGCCCGCGCTGCTGCAGCACTTCCCCGGTGCGCGGCTGGTGGTGACGCACCGCGACGCGGCCGCGATCGTCGAGAGTTCGGTATCGCTAGTGGCGAGCCAGATGGCGCCCCAGAGCACACGCCGCGACCTGTCCGCCATCACCGCCGAATGGCAGCGCAAGCTGGCACTGCGCCAGCAGCGGATCGAACGCGCACTGGCGGGCTTTGCCGGACAGGTTGCGCATGTCGATTTCGATCGGCTGAATGCGGACTGGGAAGCCGAGATCGGCCACGTCTATGCTGCATTGGACATGCCGCTATCGGGCGCTGCACTGGCCGCGATGCGGCGCGAACAGCGCAAGGCCGCGGCCGGCAGCCATACGGCGCACAAGGTGCAGATCGAGAATTTCGCCGCGGGCGAGGCCGCCTAGCGGGCCGCCTGGGCGCTGCGCCGGGAGGCGAACATCGGTGCTGTCATCCGGTCAAGCGGGCGGGTGGTTTCGATCAGGCCGATACGATTACCGGTGAATTCGATCCGCCACATCAGCGGCCCGTCGATTTCCGCCATCGGACTTTCCAGATGGCCCCGCAGGAGCATTCCCTTGCCCCAGTGGTCGAGCGTATCGACGATGATCTGCGGGCGGTCGGCCTGCTCGCGGAAGGTGCGGTCGGCGTCGATAACCGCTGCGGCGCCTTCCAGCCTGTACCCACCCGCATCGACGACCTTCATGTCGGGCGAGATCAGCCTTTCGACCGCTTCGTAATCGAACCTGTTCAATGCATCGACCAATTGGCCGACCATCTTCGCGCGGGACTTGCGCGACAGGCGCTTGTTCAAGAAGCCGAAGACCATAGTGGGGGCGATCCTAGAACGGATCGCCCCCTGAGCCTATAAACAAATGATGTGCGGCCAAAAGACATGGCCGCAGAGGCTTTTAGCCGACGATTTCGTCTTCGTTGAAGAAGAAGTCGATTTCGATCTTGGCGTTTTCGTCGCTGTCCGAGCCGTGAACCGAATTGGCTTCGATCGATTCGGCATAGGTCTTGCGGATGGTGCCTTCATCGGCATCCGCCGGGTTGGTTGCGCCCATCACGTCGCGGTTGCGCTTGACCGCGTCTTCGCCTTCGAGAACCTGCACGACGACCGGGCCCGAGATCATGAAGTCGACCAGTTCACCGAAGAAGGGACGTTCCTTGTGCACCGCGTAGAAGCCTTCGGCCTGCTCGCGGGTCATCTGGATGCGCTTCGAGGCGACGACGCGCAGGCCGGCTTCTTCCAGCATCTTGGTGACCGCACCGGTGAGGTTGCGGCGCGTGGCATCGGGCTTGATGATCGAAAAGGTGCGGGTAACCGCCATGGTGATTTCCTTGCGTGGAGTATGCGGGGGAGAAAATTCTCGCGCGCGCCCCTAGCGCCGCGGGCCCGCCCGGGCAAGTTTCATTCGAGACCACGTCCGATCGACAGCTGCGCCCGGGTGACCTCGCCTTCGCGCGTCGCGGTGAAGGAGAAGCTGGTGCCGTCGGCGTTTTCACCGCCGATCATCGTCATCGGCCCACTGTCGAGCGACGTCGCCACGTCGATCCCGGCACTGGCTGCCTGTTCACGATAATACGTCACCATATCCGCCGGTTGCGCGGCGCTCTCCAGCGTCAGCAGGACCAGCACGCCAGCGGCCTGTTCCACCCGCGTGTTGTTGGTCACCCGTGCGCCGGGATAGAGGGCAAACCCCGCGGGCAGTTCGACCGGGACGCGCTCGCCCGAACGCATGGTCGTGACCGTGCCGTCGTCGCCCGTATGCCGCGCGCGGGTTTCGCCCGTTTCCGCATCGATATCGTAGGAGCCGCGCGGTTCGGCGCCGTCACCGCCATTCTCGCCCGCGTTCTCGGCTTCGCCCCCGCAGGCCCCAACTGCCAGCGCGGCGGCAGTGAAAGCGGCGAGGCGGGCGGCGGGCGGGCTGCGTGTCATGCCCTATCGATGCTTGAAGCGCGCAACGGTTCCGTCAGCGACCTTCGCGCCAACTGCCGTGTTCATCCTGTTTGTTGATGCGGTTGTCGATCGCCTCGTCCTGCGCGAAGCGGCGCCACAAAGCCGCGGCCGCGTCGCGCTGGGCGGCATCGAACAGCAGCAGGACGCGGTCGAATTCCAGCGCCTCTTCGCGCCACCTTCCATCGGCGATCAGAGCCATGCGCGCGCCATTGGGCGAACCGTAGGTGCCCGACAGCAGGATCGGCTGGCGCGCTTCATGCGCCCCGCCGGCCATGCCGTTGGCGAGGAAGGCCGCCCCGCCCTGCTGCCAGAGCACTTGCGACAGATGCGTGCGCTGCGCGTCGTCGCCGCTGACGACCACCAGCCGCTCGCCCGCCTGCAACACCTTGCGGGCCAGCTTGGCCACGGTCACGTCCACCGGATCGCGGCTGAGCTGGTAGAAATCGACGCGGGTCGTGGTCATTCGGGGCCCGCCGCCTCACCCGACGAGGATGGCTTGTTGCGGCGGCATTTGTCCGAGCAATATTTGACCCCTTCCCAGTCCCGCGCCCATTTCTTGCGCCACGTGAACGGAAAGCCGCAGGTCAGGCACGTCTTGCTGGGCAAGTCGCCCATCCGCCGCATCTTGCCGGTACCCTTGGCCATGATATCCGTCAGCCTTCCAGCGTGTCGCGAACGAACCGGTCGAGCAGGCGCACGCCATAACCGGTCGCGCCCTTGCCCCAGGTCCGGCCCGGCTTGTCCGACCAGACCATCCCCGCCACGTCGACATGCGCCCAAGGCGTCCCGTCGGCGATGAAGCGCTGCAGGAACTGCGCGGCGGTGATCGATCCAGCGGCGCGCCCGCCGATGTTCTTCATGTCGGCGATCGGCGAATTGATCAGCTTGTCGTAGGCCGGGCCGATCGGCAGGCGCCAGTTGCGATCGCCGGTCACCTCGCCCGCATCGTGCAGCTGGCTGGCAAGCGCGTCATCGTTCGAGAAGACGCCCGCGAACTCGTGGCCGAGCGCGATGATCATGGCGCCGGTCAGCGTTGCGAAATCAAGGATGCGCGCGGGCTTGAATTCTTCCTGCGTCCAGTGAAGCGCATCGGCCAGCACCAGCCGCCCTTCGGCATCGGTGTTGAGCACTTCGATGGTCTGTCCGCTCATGCTCGTGACCACGTCGCCGGGACGCTGCGCCTTGCCATCGGGCATGTTCTCGACCAGCCCGACCACGCCGACGAGATTGGCCTTGGCCTTGCGCCCGACCAGCGCCAGCATCGCGCCCGCCACGGCGCCTGCGCCGCCCATGTCCCACTTCATGTCTTCCATGCCCGGGCCCGGCTTGATCGAGATGCCGCCGGTGTCGAAGGTCACGCCCTTGCCGACGAAGGCGGTCGGGGCGGCCCCCGGTTCCCCGCCGTCCCAGCGGATCGCGAGGATGCGCGATTCGCGCTCCGACCCGAGACCGACGCCCAGCAGCGACCCCATGCCGAGCTCTTCCATCTGCGCCTCGTCCAGCACGATCAGCTCGGCGCCGGTGCCTTCGAAGCGTTCGCGGCAGCGCTCGACGAAGCTTTCCGGGTACAGGATATTCGCCGGTTCGGTGATCAGCACGCGGGTGAACTCGACGCCCTTGGCGACATGCGCCATGTCGTCCCACGCGGCCTCGGTCCCCTCGGGAGCGCCGATCACGGTGACGGTGGCAAGCGTGATCTTCTGCTCGTCCTTCATCTTGGTGCGATAGACATCGTAGCGCCAGTTGCGCAGCCGCAGGCCGAGCAGGACGCTGGCTGCCTGTTCGTTAGTCAGGCCGCTGTCCGCGAGGTCGAGGACGAGTTCCTCGTCGCCGCTCGACTGGTACTTGGCAGCCAGCGCCGCGCCCGCTTTCTCGCAATTGGCGAGCCGGGCTTCATCGCTCTTGTCGCCGAGGCCGGCCAGCGCCAGCCGAAGGACCTGGCCATCGCGTTCGACGAAGCCGTCGAACACCTGCCCCGCCTTGCCCTTGAACCGAGCGGCTTCCATGCCTTCGGCGAACGGCTTTTCCAGCCCAGCGGGAACCTTGTCCTTGTCGGTAACTTGCGCAACAAGGCGCGCAACCTGCGGGCGGGACTGGCTGAACTGAATGTGCATGGGATCTCCGGAATTGTCTTTGGTCAGGGCCGATACGCTGCGCGCACGCCCATCGAGGATGGCGATTGCGATTAGGCGTGGCCGGTGCGATAGGCAAGGGATGCTCCCGCCTGCCGAGACAGCCCCGCACGCCATCCGGGAGGCCATCCGTCCCGCGACTCTGACTGCCATTGCGCTGGCGCTGTGTGCGGCCAGCCCGGTCGCTGCGCAGCGCGCGGCCGACAATGTCGGCAACGTCATCGACCCGCAGGGCGAGCCCGGCGACCCGCAGCCCGACCGGCCCACGCTGGACGAGGGCGCCGGCGCCGACGATCTGCTCACCGTACCCGATCCCGGCGCCGGGCTGGACCCGCCGCCCGCCCCCACCGGCGATGACGGGCTGGATGCGGCCGGCAACCGCGCGATCGACTTCGAAGCCGATATCCTCGAATACAGTGCCGATAGCGATGTCGTAACCGCCAGCGGCAACGTCGTGCTGCGCAGCGGCGACCGGTCGTTGCGCGCCGATTCGGTCAGCTGGAACGAGCAGACCGGGGAAATCCTCGCCACGGGGCGCGTCCGGTTCGTCGATGAAAACGGCAACCAGCTGTTTTCCGAACGGGTCGAGCTGACCGACGAATTCGAAGCCGGCGCGATGGACGATCTGCTGCTCGCGCTGCGGCAGGGCGGGCGGCTCGCCGCCAATCGCGGCATTCGCGAAAGCGACGGCACCGTCGCGCTGGAGGAAGCGGCCTATAGCGGCTGCGCCGTGGTCGACCCGCAGGGCTGCCCGCGCGATCCGAGCTGGCGGATCACCGCCGAGCGCGTCGTTTACGACCCCGAGACCAGCCGGATCAATTTTTCGGGTGCCTATCTGGAATTGTTCGGCGCGCGTTTGCTGCCGCTGCCGGGGCTGACGATCCGCACCGATGGCGGTGCGGTTTCGGGTTTCCTCGTGCCCGACCTGCGCTTTTCCGAAAGCAACGGAGTCGAGGTATCGGGCAGCTATTACCTGCGCTTCGGCGACAACAAAGACCTTACGCTGACCACCCATGTCTATACCGGGGCGGCACCGATGGTCGCGGGTCAGTGGCGCCACCTGACCGAAGCTGGCGCCTACCAGATCACCGGTTACGCCACCCATTCGCAGCGAATTTCCACTTTCACCGGCGTGGCCGACAGCGCGGAGGAATTCCGCGGCTACCTGTTCGCCAATGGCAGGTTCCAGCTGACGCCCGACTGGAGCCTGACCGGATCGGTCCGCCGCACCACCGACCGCACCTTCCTACGCCGCTACGACATCAGCCGCGACGACCGGCTGCGCTCCACGCTCGAGCTGGAGCGGATTGCCGGCAACACCTATTTCTCGCTGGCAGGCTGGGCCACACAGACCCTGCGGCTCGACCAGCCGCAAGGCGAAGTGCCGATAGCGCTGCCCGTGCTCGACGTGCGCTGGCGGCCCGATGCCAAGATCCTCGGCGGACAGCTCGAACTGCAGGGCAACACGCTCGCGATCATGCGCGATATCGGGCAGGACACGCAGCGCGCCTTCGCCCGCGCGCAATGGGACCTGCGCCGCGTGACCGCGCTTGGCCAGGTCGTCACGCTCACCGGCATGCTGCGCGGCGACGTCTACCATTCGGACGAGAACTACCTCACCACCACGCCGAGCTATCGCGGGAATCCCGGCTGGGAATACCGCGGCGTGGCGCTGGGCGCGCTCGACGTGCAATGGCCCTTCGTCGGCGAAGCCTTCGGCGGCACGCAGGTGTTCACCCCTCGAGTGCAATTCGTCGCCACCCCGCCAATCAAGAATCTGGCCATCCCCAACGAGGATGCCCGTGCGATCGACCTCGAGGATTCCAACCTCTTCGCGCTCAACCGCTTCCCCGGCTACGACCGGGTCGAGGACGGCGCGCGGGTCACCTACGGATTCGACTGGTCACTGCGCATTCCGGACTGGGAACTGAAGACCAATGTGGGGCAATCCTACCGTCTCGACAGCGACCGCGACATCCTGCCGGTGGGGACCGGCCTGTCCGAACGGTTCTCCGATTTCGTCGGGCGGACCGAGGTGCGGTACAAGAACTTCCTGAAGTTCACCCACCGCTTCCGGCTGGACAAGGACAATCTGGCGATCCGCCGGAACGAGATCGACGCCACCGTCGGGTCGAGCCGGACCTATGCCGAGATCGGTTACGTCCGGCTCGACCGCGATATCACGCAGGTAGAGGATCTGCAGGACCGCGAGGAATTGCGCGGCGCGGTGCGGGTGGCTTTTGCCAATTACTGGTCGCTGTTCGGCTCGGGCGTGTTCAACCTGACCGACCGCGAGGAGGACCCCACGCTGGCATCGGACGGGTTCGATCCGATCCGTACCCGCCTGGGCATTGCCTATCAGGACGACTGCCTCGAACTGGGCGTTACCTGGCGGCGCGATTACATTACCGCGGGAGATGCCGAACGCGGCGATACCTTCCAGTTCTACTTCAGCCTGAGAAATCTGGGTTTCCGCTAGGCTGCGCTTATTGGCACCCCGGCCCAAACGCGCTATCCGGCGCGCAATCATCAGCTTTGGTTAAGCCGCGCCGCTGCAAGACGCCCGGCATATTCGGGCATCCCGGCGATGCCGCAAGACAGGTTCGACAGGTGACTGCACACATGATTTCCCGATTGCTCTCCTTTGCCGCAGCGGCCGGCCTCGTCGCCGCACCGATTGCGGGCCAGGCCCAGCAGACCATGGGCCAGGGCAATTTGCTCGGCCTGCCCAGCGACCTCAGCATGCTGCAGGACAGCGATCCCAACCACCGCGTCGCCACCGCCGTCGTCAATGGCTATGTCGTGACCGAAACCGATGTCGACCAGCGGGCGGCTTTGCTGCTGGCGGCCAACCAGACGCCGGTCAGCGAGGAAGAGCTGGTCCGCCTGCGCATGCAGGTGCTGCGCAATCTGATCGACGAAACGCTGCAGATTCAGGCTGCGGAAGCGCAGGAGCTCGAAGTCCCTGCAGCAGAAGTCGAGCAGACCTATACCAGCGTCGCGACCCGCAATTTCGGTCAGGCCGCCGAGCAGATGGACGAATATTTGCGGTCCATCGGCTCCTCGCCCGCCTCGCTCAAGCGGCAGATCACCGGCGAACTGGCGTGGAACCGTCTGCTGCGCCGCAACATCGCCCCCTTCGTCAACGTCTCGTCGGACGAAGTGACCGAACTGATCGAACGGCTCGAGGCCTCGCGCGGGACCGAGGAATTCCGGCTCGGCGAAATCTATCTTTCGGCCACGCCCGAAACCGAAGCCGCGGTCGAGGCCAATGCGAGCAAGATCGTCGAACAGCTCCGCCAGGGCGGCAGTTTCGTGGCCTATGCGCGGCAGTTCTCCGAAGCCTCCACCGCAGCCGTTGGCGGCGATCTGGGCTGGATCCAGCTGGCGCAGCTCAAGAACCCGCAGCTGGAAACGGTGGCCGCGGAAATGAGCCCCGGTCAGCTGGTCGGCCCGATCCGGATCCCGGGCGGCTTTTCGATCCTCTACCTGATCGACAAGCGGCAGGTGCTGATGGCCGATCCGCGCGATGCGATGCTCAGCCTCAAGCAGATCCAGATCAGCTTCGCACCCGGTACCAGCGAAGCGCTGGCCCAGCAGCGTGTGGCGGCTTTCACCGAAGGCGTGCGCGACATCCGCGGTTGCGGCGATGCCGAGAGCGCGGCTGCCCGGCTGGGCGCCAATGTCGTCACCAACGACCAGATCCGGGTCCGGTCGCTGCCCGAAGCGCTGCAGAACATCCTGCTGCAACTGCAGGTCGGTCAGGCGACGCCCCCGTTCGGCTCCTTCGAGGAAGGCGTGCGCGTGCTAATGCTGTGCGGACGCGACGATCCCGAAGTGGCCGCCGGCCCCGACTTCAACCAGATCATGGGCGAACTCGAGGACGAGCGCATCGAGAAACGCGCCCAGCGCTACCTGCGCGACCTGCGCAACGACGCCTTCATCGAGTACAACTGACGCCCGTCATGGCACCCCTCGCCGTATCGATTGGCGATCCGGCGGGGATCGGGCCGGAAATCATCGTCGAAAGCTGGGCGCGGCGCTCCGAAGCGGGCCTCGCGCCCTTTTTCGTGGTCGGCGGCAAGAGCGTGCTCGAAGCCGCGGCGCGCAGCCGCCGGCTCGCGCTCGACATCGCCCTGATCGACGATCCGGCCGAAGTGCCGGGACTCTTCGGCCGTGCGCTGCCGGTGCTCGGCCGCGAAGATGTCGCTGCGTATCCCGGACAGCCCGATGAAATGGGCGCCGCGCTGGCGCTGCAATCGCTGGCCGAGGCGACGCGCTGCGTGCTGCTGGGTACCGCGTCAGCGATCGTCACCGCGCCGATTGCCAAGGCGCAGCTGGCGGCCGTCGGCTTCGAGCATCCGGGCCAGACCGAATTCTTCGCCGAAGTCTGCGGAATGGCAGCCGACCAGGCGGTGATGATGCTCGCCGGGCCCAGTCTGCGCGCCGTGCCGCTGACCGTCCATTGCGCGCTGTCCGAAGTGTCCGGCCGGCTGTCGCAGCAGCTGATCGAGCGACGCGCGCGGATCGTGGCGCGCGCGCTGGCGACCGATTTCGGCATCGCCGCGCCGCGGCTCGCGGTATGTGGGCTGAACCCGCATGCGGGCGAAGGCGGCCGGTTCGGCAACGAGGAAGCGCGCATAATCGCGCCGGCGATCGAGACCCTCCGGGGCGAAGGGTTCGACATTACCGGGCCGCATCCCGCCGACGCGCTGTTCACACCGCGCGCGCGGCAGACCTACGACGCCGCGCTGGCAATGTATCACGACCAGGCTCTGGTCCCGCTCAAGGCGCTCGATTTCGACGAGGGGGTCAATGTCACGCTTGGCCTGCCGATCGTGCGCACCAGTCCCGACCATGGCACCGCCTTCGATATCGCGGGCAAGGGGCTCGCCGATCCCGGCGCGATGATCGCCGCCATTCGCATGGCGGGACAGATAGCTGCCAACCGGTCCGCGCATGGCTGACCTGCCGCCTCTGCGCGAAGTCATCGCCCGCCACGGCCTCAGCGCTTCCAAGGCGCTGGGGCAGAACTTCCTGTTCGACGAGCAATTGCTCGACCGGATCGCCGCGGTGCCCGGCGATCTTGCCGGGAAGCAGGTGCTCGAGGTGGGCCCCGGTCCCGGCGGGCTGACGCGCGCCCTGCTGCGCGCCGGCGCCCGCGTGACCGCGATCGAGATGGACCGCCGCTGCATGCCCGCGCTGGCCGAGCTGGAAGACGCCTTCCCGGGCCAGTTGCGCGTGATCGAGGGCGATGCGCTCAAGCTCGATCATGCCGAGCTGATGGGCGGCGAACCCTTCGCCGTGTTGTCCAACCTGCCCTATAATGTGGGCACCGCGCTGTTCGTGCGCTGGCTGGCCGGGGCGAAGGGCAGCGAGAATGCATGGCCGCCCCTGTGGACCAGCCTGACGCTGATGTTCCAGCAGGAAGTCGCCCAGCGCATCGTCGCGCAGCCCGGCGGCTCGGCCTATGGCCGGCTTGCAGTGCTGGCGCAGTGGCGCAGCCGCGCGAAGCTGGCGATGAAGGTCCACCGCAGCGCCTTTACCCCGCCCCCCAAGGTGATGAGCGCAATTGTTCATGTCGAACCCGCGGAGATGCCCGAAGGGGTCGACGCCCGGCTGCTCGAACGGCTGACCGAAGCCGCCTTCGGCCAGCGCCGCAAGATGCTGCGCCAAAGCCTCAAGGGCGTGCCCGGTGCGGTTGCCGCGCTGGAGGCGATCGGCATCGACCCGCAGCGCCGCGCCGAGACGGTGACGGTCGGCGAATTCGTGACCCTCGCGCGCGCGCTCACCGCAGAAGGGTGAGGCTCAACGAAAAAGCCCCGCTGGTCGGCGGGGCTTTTCCTTCGATCGCGACTGGCTGTGGTCAGCCCTGCGCCTTCTTCTTGCGCCGCCAGGCGTGCAGCAGCGGTTCGGTGTAGCCGCTGGGCTGTTCGACACCCTTGAAAATGAGGTCCTTCGCCGCGCTGAATGCCGCGCCGTCCTCGTTCTCCAGCAGCGGCTGGTAGAAGGGATCGCCCGCGTTCTGCTCGTCGACCTTGGCGGCCATGCGGCGCAGGCTGTCCATCACCTGTTCTTCGCTGATGACGCCGTGGAGCAACCAGTTGGCGATATGCTGGCTGGAAATGCGCAGCGTTGCGCGGTCTTCCATCAGGCCGACATCGTTGATGTCGGGGACCTTGGAGCAACCGACACCGGCATCGATCCAGCGCACGACATAGCCGAGCAGGCCCTGGCAATTGTTGTCGAGCTCCTCGCGGATCTCGTCCTCCGACCAGTTGGTGCCGTCAGCCAGCGGAATGGCAAGCAGTTCGTCGAGCTTCGCCGCATCGGGCAGGCCCTTCTGGATCTCGAACACGTCCTCGCGGTGATAATGGATCGCGTGCAGCGTCGCGGCGGTCGGGCTCGGCACCCAGGCGGTGTTCGCCCCGGCGCGCAGATGGCCGATCTTGTCGATCATCATCTGCCCCATCAGGTCGGGCGCCGCCCACATGCCCTTGCCGATCTGCGCGCGGCCCGACAGGCCATGCGCGAGACCGATGCCGACATTGCGCCCCTCGTAGGCCTTGAGCCAGGCCGAGTTCTTCATCTCGCCCTTGCGCATCATCGGCCCCGCACGCATCGAGGTGTGAATCTCGTCCCCCGTGCGGTCGAGGAAACCGGTGTTGATGAAGACGATGCGGTCCTTCACCGCGTGGATGCAGGCGGCAAGGTTCGCGCTGGTGCGGCGCTCCTCGTCCATCACCCCGACCTTGATCGTGTGGCGCGGCAGGCCGAGCAGGTCTTCCACCGCGTCGAACAGGTCGTTGGTGAAGGCGCATTCCTCGGGCCCGTGCATCTTGGGCTTCACGATATAGATGCTGCCGCGGCGCGAATTGCCGTACTTCCCCAGTCCGGCGACGTCCTGCGCGCCGATCGCCGAGGTGACCACCGCATCGAGAATGCCTTCGGGGATTTCCTTGCCGTCCCAGCGCATCGCCGGGTTGGTCATCAGATGGCCGACATTGCGCACGAACATCAGGCTGCGTCCGGGCAGGCAGTGTTCGCCGCCGTCGCTGTCGGTGTAAGTCTTGTCACCCACCAGCTTGCGAGTGAGCGTCTTGCCGCCCTTCTCGAAGCTTTCCTCCAGATCGCCGCGGATCACGCCGAGCCAGTTGCGATAGGCGGTGAGCTTGTCCTCGGCATCGACCGCCGCGACCGAATCCTCGCAATCGGCGATGGTGGTCAGCGCGGCCTCGAAATTGACATCGGCGATACCCAGCCGGTCGGTCTTGCCAACCTGGCTGTCCGGATCGACGACGATCTCGATATGCAGGCCGTTGTGGCGGAACAGCGGGCCCTTGTCGGTCTGCCCGACCTGCTGCGAAGGATCGGCCAGTTCGAGGGTGTCGAGGCTGTCGAGATCCTTCCAGCTTCCCGATGCGAGCGGGAGGATCTCGTCGAGCAGCTTGCGCGCCTCGGCGATGACCGCGGCGCCGCGCTCCTCGTCATACCCGCCCGGCCGTGCGGCGGGCGCGTCGAGCGCATCGGTGCCGTAAAGCGCGTCGTAGAGGCTGCCCCAGCGGGCATTGGCGGCGTTGAGCAGGAAGCGTGCGTTGAGGATGGGCACCACCAGCTGGGGGCCGGCCATGGTCGCGATCTCGGGATCGACATTCTCGGTCCCGATGGTGAACTCGCCCGGTTCGGGGACGAGATAGCCGATGTCTTCCAGAAAGGTGCGATAGGCGCCCGCTTCATGCGGCTGCCCAGCCCGTTCGGTGTGCCAGGCATCGATCTTCGCCTGCAGATCCTCGCGCTTGGCCAGCAGGTCCGCGTTGCGCGGACCGAACCTGCCCAGGAGGTCGGCAAAACCTTTCCAGAAGGCATCGACGTCGCGGCCGAGGGGCCCGAGCACGTCGGTTTCGATAAAGGCGGCAAGCTGCGGATCGGCTTCGATTCCGGCGCGCGTGACAAATTCGGTCATGGAACTCCTCGAGCAGTAGTAGAACGGCGATGTCGTACCCGGGGAGGAGTGGCACGGTCTATGCCGCCAGCCGTTGATCAATGCAAGGCACGGGCTGGACTCGGGCCAAGGCAGGATTAAGGACGTTGCACATGAAACCGGATACCGCCCCCCAAGCGCTGCTCGACGCAATCGATGGCGACACGATGCTGCGCGAGGTGCAGGACTGGGCGGCAATCAACACGGGCACCGGTAATATCGCCGGGCTGGACCGAATGGCGGGGATCCTCGCCGATGCCTTCAGCACCCTGCCCGGCGACGTCGATCTGGTCGAACCCGCCACGGTCACCGCGATCTCGCCGGAGGGCCGCGAGTTCGAGAAGCCGCATGGCAGGCACATGGTGCTGCGCGTGCGTCCGGAAGCGAAGCGGCGCTTCGTGCTGACGGGGCACATGGATACCGTCTTCCCCGAGGATCATCCTTTCCAGCAGGTCAGCTGGCTCGACGACGAGACGATCAACGGGCCCGGCACTGCCGATATGAAAGGCGGGCTGAATGTCATCCTCCACGCGCTGCAGACCTTCGAAACGATAGCAGGCGCGTCGCGCGTCGGATACGACGTGATGATCAATTCGGACGAGGAAACCGGCAGTCTTGCCAGCCGTACGCTGATCGAGGAACTGGCGCGCGGCAAATATGCCGCGCTGACCTACGAACCCAGCGCGCTGCCCGACGGCACGCTGGCGCATGCGCGCGGCGGGACGGGCAATTACTCGATCACGATCACCGGCAAGTCGGCGCATGCGGGGCGCAATCCGCATGACGGCCGCAATGCCATCGTCGCCGCCAGCGACCTTGTGCTGCGGATCAAGGCGCTCGAGGCCGGGGACATCACGGTCAACCCGGCCAAGATCGAAGGCGGCAGTGCGAACAACGTGGTGCCCGATCTGGCGATCCTGCGCTTCAACATCCGCCCCCAATCGACCGATGCGATGAACCGCTTCGACGGCCAGCTCGACGCGATCCTCGATGCGATCCGCAGCGAACGCGAGGTTGCCATCCATCGCCACGGCGGCGTGACGCGCCCGCCCAAACCCGTCGATGCCAAGGCGCAGAAGCTGTTCGATCTCGTCAAGACGTGCGGCGCCGAACTGGGCCAGCAGATCGGCTGGAAAAGCACCGGCGGCGTGTGCGACGGCAACAATATCGCCGCCACCGGCGTGCCCGTGGTCGATACGATGGGCGTGCGCGGCGGCGCCATCCATTCGCCCGATGAATTCATGATCGTCCCCAGCCTGCGCGAGCGCGCCGCCCTGTCCGCGCTGGTCCTGGCCAGGCTTTCGACCGGAGACCCTTTGTGACTTTTCGCCTGCGCGCCGCGCAAATCGCCGATCTCGAACAACTCTACGAAATGGCCAAGCTGACAGGCGGCGGTTTCACCAACCTCCCCGCCGACCGCACCGCGCTGACGCGCAAGCTGGAACGCGCCGAGGAAGCCTTTGCGCGTACCTATGACGATCTGGGCGACGACCAGTTCACGCTGGTGCTGGAAAACACCGAGACCGGCCAGGTGCGGGGCACTTGCCAGATGTTCAGCCAGGTGGGGCAGCAATGGCCCTTCTACAGTTACCGCATGACCACGCTGACGCAGCACAGCCAGGAACTCGACCGGACCGTGCGCGCCGAACTGCTCAGCCTCGTCACCGACCTCGAGGGCTGTTCGGAAGTCGGCGGGCTGTTCCTTCATCCCGCCGAACGTGCCGGCGGGTTCGGCCTGCTGCTGGCGCGCAGCCGGTACCTGTTCATCGCCATGCACCGGGCGCGCTTTGCCGATCGCGTCATTGCCGAATTGCGCGGCGTGATCGACGACCGCGGCGGCTCGCCCTTCTGGGACGGCGTTGCCGGCAGGTTCTTCGGCATGACCTTCCAGGAAGCCGATTATTTCAACGCGATCAACGGCAACCAGTTCATCGCCGACCTCATGCCCAAGCACCCGGTCTATATCGCGATGCTCGACGAGGAGGCGAAGAAGGTGATCGGCGTGCCCCACCCCTCCGGCCGGGCGGCCATGCGGATGCTGGAGAACGAGGGCTTCGCCGCCGAAGGCTATGTCGACATTTTCGACGGCGGGCCGACGATGACCGCGCGCACCAGCCAGGTGCGCAGCGTGCGCAAGGCGCAGCCGGGCAAGGTTTCGGACACCGATCTCGACATCGGCGAACGAGCGCTGATTGCCACTGGCACGCTGGCGAGTTTCCGCAGTGTCTACGGCATGCGCGAAATCGCGGAGGACGGATCGATCGCGATCGACGCGATGGCTGCGCAAACGCTCGAAGTGGGCGAAGGCGACGAAGTCTGGAGCGTCGCCCGCTGACGGGAACATGGCCGCGCGCGTCCAACGGAGTCGGGACGCGGCGGCGCGGCTGGCCTTCGACTTCGCTCGAACCGAACGGATAGCATATGCTCAGGGAAATCAATTTCGACGGCATCGTCGGGCCGAGCCACAATTACGCCGGCCTCAGTCTCGGCAATATCGCCAGCGCGAGCCACAAGGGCAGCGCTTCCTATCCGCGTGCCGCGGCGCTGCAAGGCGTGGCGAAGATGCGCGCGAATATGGAACGCGGGCTCGCGCAGGGCTTCCTGCTCCCGCTGCCGCGACCCAATTTTGCACTGCTGGACGACCTTGCGGTGGATGGCACAAGCGACCGAGCGCTGCTGGCCGCAGCCTGGTCGGCCAGTTCGATGTGGACCGCCAATGCCGCAACGGTCAGCCCCGCGCCCGATACCGCCGACGGGCGCTGTCACCTGACCCCTGCCAATCTCGTCACCATGCTGCATCGCGGCCAGGAATGGCGCGATACGCAGGCCCAGCTGAAGCTCGCCTTCGGCGATACCCGCCATTTCGCCGTGCACGAGGCGGTCCCGCCGAGTTTCGGGGACGAGGGCGCGGCCAACCACATGCGGCTGTGCGAAAGCCACGGGCAGCCCGGAGTGGAGGTATTCGTCTATGGCCGGCCCGGCGGGCGCTTCCCCGCACGCCAGCACGAACAGGCCAGCCGCGCCGTGGCCCGCAAGCACGGGCTCGATCCTGCGCGCTGCGTCTTCATCGAACAGAACCCCGCCGCGATCGAGGCGGGCGCGTTCCACAACGATGTCGTCGCGGTTGCGAACCAAACCGTGTTGTTCACGCATGAACAGGCCTTTGCCGATCGCAAGGATGCCTATGAAGCGATGCACGCCGCCTTCCCGGCGCTGCACGTCGTCGAAGTGCCGGCCAGCGCGGTATCGCTCGAGGAAGCGATCCGGACCTATCTGTTCAACGCGCAGCTGGTCAGCCTGCCAAGCGGAGAGATGGCCTTAGTCGTCCCAAGCGAATGCCAGGAGAGCGCCAGCGTCTGGGCATGGTGCGAACGGATGCTCGCCTCGAACGGACCGATCCGGCAGGTAATCCCCGTCGATGTCCGCCAGTCGATGGCCAATGGCGGCGGGCCCGCATGCCTGCGGCTGCGGGTGGTGGCCGATCCCGCCACGGTCGACGCGCGGTTCCTGCTCGACGAAGCCAAGGCGCAGCGGATCGAATCGGTCATCGCCCAGGCCTGGCCCGAACGGATCGAACCGGAAGAAATCGGATCGGAAAAGCTGGCCAAGACCGTGATCGAAGCGCGCGAGGCGCTGCTCGCGGTGCTCTCGCTAAATGAGCTCGCCTGACCCGGTTTGGTCGTCCGCCTCTGGACCGCCGCGTCGGCGGGTCTTACACTCAATGACGCATTAACCATTGCGAGTCGCGGGAACGCGACGCTGGCACGGGAATTGCAGTTCCTAGGGATTAACCGTGGAGACCGGACGATTTCGCTGACGAGGGTAAAACGGCTGTTCGTGATCAAGACGCGCTTCGAAGCGTATCTGATCATCTTTGCGCTTGCCCTCGGCGCCATGACTCGCGGCGCGCACTACACGGTTCAATACCCCGGTGTCGGCGGTTACCTGCTGTTTGCAGCAACCGCTGGTGCGGTCTTTCTCGGCGGCGCCAAGATCCTCGACGCGCTGCGTTACGAACGCGAGGCACGCGAAGCCGGCGCGGACACGGCAGAGAAAGCCGGCCTGCAGCCTTGAGCCGCGCCAAGCGGGCAATCGCACAATTCGATAAGGCTAAGGTGGGGGTTTCTGTTGCTAGCTACCCCCGGAGCCCCGGAATCCGCTTCTGTTGCCCGGTGGGTCCAACCGCGCTTTAGCTTTGTAAATTCAGGCCGTTAGGCCGTCAAATTACGCTGCGAGAGCGAGTGCTTCGTTATCGTTGGCACTTGTGTGTTGTGAACATTTTTACGGGATACTCAGCCCGAGCAAAAACACTGTCTTTCAGCACACGTCGATCCTAGTTCGGCCCCGTCATAACCCGCCAATGAAGCGGTTTGTGGTGGAGCCGCCGGGTACTGCCCCCGGGTCCGTTGTACCTATTGCACAGCGCCATTTATCGCCATAGCCCGCCGAAACGGGCAGGACCCATATAGGCCCTGCCCGCTTAATGTGAAGTGTATACGGGCGCCTGGCCGACCGGCCTATTTCTTCAGCGCGTCGCGAATTTCGGTCAGCAACTCGATTTCGGTCGGCCCGGCGGGCGCGGCAGCCGCCTTCTTTTCCTCGAATTCGGCCATGACCTTCTTGGCATAGCGGACCAGGAGGAAGATGATGAAGGCGAGGATCACGAAATTGATGATCGCGGTGACGAATGCGCCATAGCCGATCATGGCGGCTCCCGCTTCCTTCAGCGCGGCATAGTCGGTTAGCGACCCATCATAGCCTTCGGGCGTGCTCAGCAAGATGAAATAGCTCGAGAAATCGGCCCCGCCGAAAATCGCGCCGATCACCGGCATGATGATATCATCGGTCAGCGAACTGACGATGGCGCCGAATGCGCCCGCGATGATTACTGCCACCGCGAGATCGATGACATTGCCCTTCGCGATGAAGGCCTTGAATTCCTTGAACATGCATTTCCCCTGATTTTTCCGCCAAAGGGTTGTCTGGTCGCAGGCGCGTTCATGCTGAAACACGCCGCTGTCTGCGCTTTAAACAGGATCGGCGAAAAGTCCGCGTTAATCTTGTATGGCGGCCAAGGTGTGCTATCTGGACAAGACACACTTACCACAAAAGGGATGTTCCATGAACCGCCTGGTTGCCTTTCGCACCTCCATCGTTGCTGCCGCCGCCCTCGTCCTGTCGGCGTGCGGAATTAACTCGGTGCCAGCGGCCGAAGAGACGGCCAAGGCCAAGTGGGCCGATGTCGAAGCCGCGTTTCAGGAACGCGCCAATTTGGTGCCCAATCTCGAACAGATCGTGATGAGCTCGGCCGAACAGGAACGCGAAACGCTGGAATCGGTGATTCAGGCGCGCGCCTCGGCCACGCGTCCGGAAATCCAGCTCGACGGTGATGATCTCGGCGATGCGGACAAGATGGCACAGTACCAGGAAGCACAGAACACCTTCGGCGGCGCACTGTCGCGGCTGATGGCCAATGTCGAAGCCTATCCCGAACTGCGCAGCCAGGAAAACTTCGGCCGCTTCATGACGCAGATCGAAGGGCAGGAAAACCGCATCCGCGTGGCGATCCGCGACTACAATGAGGCGGTGCGCCAGTATAACACGACCATCCGCACCTTCCCCGATACGATCGGTGCCAACATCATCCACGGCGCCGAACCGATGGTGCCCTATGCGGCAGTGACCGAAGGCGCCGAGGTTGCGCCGACGCTGAACATGCGCGCGGATGACGATGCGGCCAATTGAGGGGCGCTGACATGCGCCTGCTGATGAAATCGATGCTGACGCTGGTGGCGGCGCTGGGCCTGGCCCTGCCCGCCGCCGCGCAGGACTTCCCCGAGCGGGGCACCGCGCCGGTGGTCGATGCCGCCAACATCATCGACGACGCGACCGAAGCGGCGCTGACGCAGAAGCTCGACCAGTTCGAGGAAAACAATCAGCGCCAGTTCGTGATCGCCACCATCCCCGACCTGCAGGGCTACGATATCTCGGACTATGGCTATCGGCTGGGCCGCGAATGGGCGCTGGGCGATGCGGAGCGCAACGATGGCATACTGCTCATCGTCGCGCCGAACGAACGCAAGATGCGCATCGAGGTCGGCTATGGCCTCGAAGGCGTCATTCCCGACGGGCTCGCCTTCGAATATGTCGAAGGCATGAAGCCCTATTTCCGGCAGGGCGACTATTCGGGCGGGATCGCCTGGGCGGCCGACGAGATCGTCACCCAGCTCGAACTTCCCCCCGAAGAGGCGGCCCGCGTCGCGCAGGAACGCACTGCCGCGCGGGAGAACGAGGGCGGCTTTCCCATCGGCGCGCTGATCTGGCTGGGCTTCATATTCTTCTTTTTCATCCTGCCGATGTTCAGCGGCGGCCGGCGGCGGCGCTATCGCCGCGGCGGTGTCGGCGGGGTCGTTGGCGACATCATCCTGTGGGAAGCCGGCAAGGCGATCGCGCGCGGTGTCGGCGGCGATGACTGGGGCGGCGGTGGCGGCTTTGGTGGCGGCGGCGGCGGCTTCGGCGGCTTCTCCGGCGGCGGTGGCAGTTTCGGGGGCGGCGGCGCCTCCGGGGGGTGGTAATGGGATATCTCTCGCAATCCGATCACGAGATCGTTTCGAATGCGGTCGCGGAGGCCGAACTCACCACCAGCGGCGAGATCGTTACCGTGCTGGCCGACCGGAGCGATGCGTATGACGATGTCGTGCTGGTCTGGGCCGCGGCGCTGGCATTCTCCGCCATGAGCCTGTTCGCGGTCCTGCCGCAGCCCTTCATGGACCTGTGGGACGCGCTGGTGGGCGGCTGGTCGCATGTGTGGACCACCGGCGAACTCGCCAGCATGACCATTGCGCTCGGTCTCGTGGCTTTCGTGGCCGGCTGGCTGTTGCTGAGCTGGGATCCGCTGCGCTTTGCGCTGACGCCGGGCCCGGTGAAGACCGCACGTGCGCATGCCCGCGCGATCAAGCATTTCAAGGTTGGCGCGGAACGCCGCACGCATGGCCGCACCGGCGTGCTGCTGTATCTGTCGATGCGTGAGCACCGCGCGGAAATCGTCGCCGACCAACCGATCGCCGAAATCGTCCCCCCCGAGGTCTGGGGCGAGGCGATGGCGGACATGCTGGCGGAGATCAAACAGGGCCATATCGCCCTCGGCCTCGCCGCGGGCGTCCGCGACGTGGGCAAGGTCCTGTCCGAGCATTTCCCCCGCGCCGAGGATGACGAGAACGAACTGCCCGATCGCCTGATCGAGGTCTGATCGTGCCCGTCCCCGACCACGATGCCGACGAGCGGATCGTCTGGCAGGGCGATTACATCACCGCCAAGACCCGCGGCCGCTGGGAATATGTCGGGCGCCCGCGCAATATCCGCGCTGCAGTGATCCTCGCCGTCGACGACGATGACCATGTGCTGCTGGTCGAGCAGTACAGGGTGCCGCTGGGCCAGTATTGTCTGGAACTCCCCGCGGGGCTGATCGGCGACGAGGACGGGCGCGGCGATGAGGATCCGCTCGTCGCCGCCGGGCGCGAGCTCGAGGAAGAGACCGGCTACCGCGCCGCGGTGCTCGAAGACCTCGGCTGCTTCTGGTCGTCGCCCGGCATGGTCAGCGAAAGCTTCACGCTGGTCCGCGCGCGCGATCTCGCCAAGGTGGGAGCAGGCGGCGGCGTGGGCGAGGAGAACATCACCGTCCACCGCGTGCCGCTGGCCGACATCCGCAGCTTTATCGACGCCAAGCGTGCCGATGGTTGCGGGATCGACGTGCGCATGCTCTTGCTGCTGGGACAGAACATACTGGGAGGAGAGTGAGACATGGCAGGACGGTGTGCGGGCAAGCTGGCCCTCGTTACGGGCGCGGCGCAGGGACTGGGACGCGCGCATGCGACGCGGCTGGCCGAGGAAGGCGCCCGGGTGCTGTGCACCGACATCAACGGCGAAGGCGCAGCTGAAACCGCGCAGCTGATCAACGACGCGATCGGCGCCGGCACGGCCTTCTCGATCGCCCATGACGTGACCGATCCGGCCGCCTGGGAAGCCGCGGTCGATGCCGCGCGCGACAATCTCGGCGGGCTGAATGTCCTGGTCAACAATGCGGGCATCGGCGTGGCGGGCAATATCGAAACCTGCGATTTCGACGACTGGAAGCGCTGTTTCTCGATCAATGTCGATTCGATCTTCCACGGCTGCCAGAAGGCGCTGCCGCTGATGCGCGAACATGCGCCGGGCTCGATCGTCAACATCTCCAGCATCGCCGGGCTGATCGCCAGCGACACCATGCCGGCCTACAACGCCAGCAAGGCCTCGGTCTGGATGCTGAGCAAGTCGATCGCACTGCATTGCGCGAAGAACAACATGCAGATCCGCTGCAATTCGGTCCACCCGACCTTCGTCGACACGCCCATCCTCGACGGGACGGCGAAGAACCACAATATCGACAAGGGCGTTCTGATGGACAAGCTGGCGCGGCAGATCCCGCTGAAGTTCGTCGGAGAGCCCAACGATATCGCCAATGCGGTGGTCTATCTGGCCAGCGATGAAAGCCGGTTCATGACCGGGGCGGAGATCAAGCTCGACGGCGGTATATCGGCAATGTGATGTCTGCCGAAGCCGGATGCACAAGAGGGGCCGCTTGGCCCCTCCCGGTTTCTCTCGATGTGAGCCACGACCGGCACGAAAACCGGGACGGTCAGCGCGAAGGCCGTGGTCAGTCTGCGATCAGTCCGATCGCGAGGTAGATCAGGATGAAGCTGCCAAAGCCCAGCAGCGTTCCTGCGATGAAGCCGATCCGGACCCAGGTGGCATCGATACCGAAGTAGCGGGCGATGCCGGAGCAAACGCCCATCAGCTTGCCGTTGCGGCGATCGAGCGCGAAGCTCTTGGCGGGGCGGACGGCGTGGTCGTCTTCGCGGAATTCGAGCTTGCTCATGCGATCAGACCATTGGGCGAGGCCGGGATGATGGCGGTGGCGAAGAAGGCTGCCGAAATCGCGAGCGAGAACGCCGCTGCGAAGAGCTTGCTGCTGTTGTCCGAGTTGAACATGTATGGTTCCTTTCCGTTCGAGTTATACGCGGGGTGATCAGGCGATCAGGCCGGCGGGGCTGGCGGGGACGATGGCGGCAGCCATGAACATGGCGGACACGCCGAAAGCGAAGACGGCGGCGAGAGCGCGGCTGCTGGCGTTTTCGAGAATGGACATTGGGTAATCTCCTTGAACCTTGGTTTGTTTTCCCCCGGTCATCCGGGTTGCCCCATACTTTGCAACGGGTGTGCCAAACTTGAAGAAGCGCAGGAATCCGGGGTTTTTGCCTGAACGCTCGCGTTGGGCGCCGTTCATCAATCCGAAAGGTTGGTGATTTTTACCAACTGTTGGAATCTAGCGTTTCGAGTGGCGGCGGAACGAAGGGCGCGCTATCGCGCTGGCGACCCATGGCGCTCGATCGCATCTCCCTTACCGACTTCCGCAATCATGCCGCGACCGAGCTGGAAGCGACCGCGCAGTTCAACCTGCTGGTTGGTGAAAACGGCGCAGGAAAGACCAATATTCTCGAAGCGCTGTCGCTGCTTGCGCCAGGGCGCGGGCTGCGCCGGGCGGCGCTGGCCGATCTGGTGCGCAGCGGCGGCGAGACCGGTTTCGGGATCGGGGCCAGCCTGCGCCAGCAGCAGGGCGAGGCCGTCCGGCTGGCGACCTACACCGACAGCCCCCTGCCCGCGCGGCGCCGCGTGCGGATCAACGGCGCCGACAGCAGTGCCACCGGCCTTGGCGAATGGATGGCAGTGACGTGGCTCACGCCGGCGATGGACGGGATCTTCACTGGTCCGGCTGGCGACCGGCGCCGGTACATGGACCGGCTCGCACTTGCGCTCGACCCTGCGCATGCCAGCCATGCCGCGCGCTACGACGCCGCGCTGCGCGAACGCAATCGCCTGCTGTCCGACCTGCGCGAACCGGAAAGTGCCTGGCTCGATGCGGTCGAAGCGCAGATGGTCCAGCATGGCGCCGCGCTGATGCAGGGCCGCGCCACATTGGTCGACACGCTGGCCGTGCGGCTCGCCACCATGCCTGCCGAACCCTTCGCCCGGCCGGCCCTGACATACGCCCCGGGCGCTCCGGGGCATGCCGATGGCCTGTCGCAGGCGCTGTTCGACAATCGCAGGCGCGACCGTGCGGCGCAGCGCACGCTGGCGGGGCCGCATCGCGACGAGCTCGATGTCATCCATGCGGCCAAGCGCGTGCCTGCCGCGCAAAGTTCGACCGGCGAACAAAAGGCGATGCTGGTCGCGATGACGCTGGCGCATGCCGCGCTGGCCGCGGAAGGTCGCGCCAGCCTGTTGCTGCTCGACGAGGTCGCGGCGCATCTCGATCCGCTGCGCCGTGCCGCGCTGTTCGACCAGTTGCGCACCAGCGGCGCGCAGGTCTGGATGACCGGGACCGAGATGGCCCCCTTCAGCAGCATTGCGGCGGATGCGGCGGTATGGCGGGTGGACGCAGGCGGCGTCGAACGCCTCTGACCCGCGCCTGCGGGCGGGCCGCGCTACTCCTGCGGCAGGACCCGTTCCACATCGTCCACCGTATCTTCGACCAGCGCGGCGATGCCCGCGGCGGTCGGATGGATACGATCGTCGAGGAACAGGGCGGGATCCTGATAGATGCTCTCGAGCCAGAACGGCACCAGCGCGGTGCCGTATTCCTGCGCGAGATCGGCATAGAGGGCATCGAACTGCTGCTGGTATTCGGTTCCGTAATTGGGCGGCGCGCGCATGCCCATCAGCAGCACCGGTATCTGCCGCGCGCGCAATTCCTCGAGCATGGCTGAGAAATTCGCGCGCGTCTGGTCGGGTTGGATACCGCGCAGCATGTCGTTGCCGCCCAGTTCGAGAATGACCAGATCGGGCGGCGTATCCTGCGCGTCGAGCGTGAACGCCAGCCGTTGGCGACCCGCGGCGCTGGTATCGCCCGATACGCCGGCATCGATCACGCGCGCATTTGTGCCGCGGGCGCGGAGCGTATCCTCGAGCTGTTCGGGGTATCCCTGCTGCTCGTCCAGCCCATAACCGGCAAAGAGGCTGTCCCCGAAGGCGAGGATACGGCGCTCGGGCCCGGCGACTTCCTGCTCGGCAGCGGCAACCGCCTGCTCCTGCGCTTCCACCGGCACCACCGCATCTTCGGCACCGCCCCCGCATGCAGCCAGCGAAAGGCCGATTACCGTTATCGACAAATGCCGTATCCGCATCGGCGAGTTTCCTTGTGCAACCTTGGGCTGCCTGCCATCGCAGCACTGTGACCAACTCTCAACCCGCGATTTCCGCCCGCAACCTCACCCTTTCACTCGGCACGCGCGAAGCGCCGGTCGATATCCTGCGCGGTATCGATCTGGACATCGCCCGCGGGTCGACCGTGGCGCTGCTCGGCCCCTCGGGCTCGGGCAAGAGCTCGTTGATGGCCGTGCTATCGGGTCTCGAGCGCGCCAGCGGCGGGAGCCTGCAGGTGGCCGGTGCCGATTTCGCGACGATGGACGAAGATGCGCTGGCGCATGCCCGGCGCGGGCGGATCGGGATCGTGCTGCAGGCCTTCCACCTGCTGCCGACGATGACCGCACTCGAAAATGTCGCCACGCCGATGGAACTCGCCGGCGCAGACGACGCGCAGGTCCGCGCGCGCAGCGAACTGGAAGCGGTCGGCCTCGGCCACCGGCTCGACCACTATCCGCAGCAGCTTTCGGGCGGCGAACAGCAGCGGGTCGCCATCGCGCGTGCCATCGCCGCCCGCCCCGACCTGATTTTCGCCGACGAACCCACCGGCAATCTCGATGCTGCCACGGGGCACGAAATCGTCGAACTGCTGTTCGCGCGCCGCGCCGAAACCGGCGCCACGCTGCTGGTCATCACGCATGACCCCGAACTGGCACAGCATTGCGAACGCGTGCTCACGCTTGCCGACGGACGCATTGCGAGCGACACCGCCGCATGAGCTGGGCGACTGCATGGCGCATTGCGCGGCGCGACCTCAATGCCCGGTTCAAGGGGCTACGGCTGCTGCTGGTGTGCCTGTTCCTTGGCACGGGCGCGCTTGCTGCCATTGGTTCGCTGACCGCGGCGATCGAAGGCGAGATCGAGGCCAACGGCCGCGAATATCTCGGCGGCGATCTGCAGATCGAACTGTGGCAGCGGGGACTGTCCCCCGATGAACGCGGCGCGCTGGAGGAACTGGGCGAAGTTTCTGCGGGCACGCGCCTGCAAGCAATGGCGCGGTTCGACGACCAGGCCGCCCCGATCGAACTCAAGGCCATCGACAGTGCCTATCCGCTCTATGGCGAACTGACGCTAACCGACGGCCGCTCGGTCGGCGCGCCTCCCGCGGGTCAGGCATGGCTGTCGCAGGGCGCCGCCGACCGGCTGGGCGTCGCCCCCGGCGCGGCGATCGCAATCGGCACCGAGACGCTGCGCGTGGGCGGTATTATCGAGACCGAACCCGATCGCCTTGGCGAAGGTTTCCAGCTCGGCCCGACGGTCATCGTGGCCGAAGACCTGCCGATGCGTGCGGGCCTGATTGCGCCCGGTTCGATGTACCAGTCGAAGACCCGCGTCCGGTTCGACCAAGGCCGCGATCTCGAAGCCGTCGAGGAACAACTCGAAAACCGCTTCCCCGAAGCCGGTTTCGACATCGACACCGCCGACCGCGCCGCGCCGGGCACCGACCGTTTCGTCGACCGGATGAGCGAATTCCTCACGCTGGTCGGGCTCGCCGCGCTGGTCATTGCCGGGATCGGCATCGGCGGCGGCGTGACCTCATATCTCGACGCCCGGCGGCAGGGCATCGCCACGCTCAAGATCCTCGGCGCGTCGAGCAGCGACATCGCCCGCATCTATGCCTTGCAGATCGTCGCAGCCTCGCTGGCCGGAAGCCTGGCGGGGATCGTGGTCGGGGTCGCGCTCGTCCCGCTCCTCGCGACCGCGCTGCAGGGCCTGCTGCCCGTGTCGAGCAGCGTGGTGATCGATCCCGGGGCGATCCTGCTCGCGCTGGCTTATGGCATGCTGGTGGCACTGGTGTTCGCTGCCCCGCCCCTGCTGCGCGCGCGGCAGTTTCCGGCCATGGCGCTGATGCGTTCGCGCGTGGCCCCGCTGGCGCGCGATCCCAAGGCGCTGGTGCTGGTTGGCGGCGGGCTTGCCGCGATCATCGCGCTGGCCCTGCTGACATCCAGCAATCCCCTGCTGTCTGCCGGCTTCCTCGCCGGTGCAGCCGCAGTACTGGGACTGCTTGCGCTGATCGGCCTCGGCATCCGCAAGCTGGCGGGAGCCATCCCGCGCCCGCGCAGCCCGATTGCACGCAATGCGCTGGCCAACCTCCACCGACCGGGCAGTTCGACCGGCGCATTGGTGACCGCGCTGGGCTTCGGGCTGGCCGCCTTCGTCCTGCTCGCAGCGGTGCAGACCGCGATCGACGGCAATATCGCCAAACGCGTACCCGACCGCGCGCCCGATTACTTCGTGCTCGACATTCCGCGCGACCAGGTGACCGAGTTCGAGACGCTGGTGCGCGAAGCCGATCCAGATGCCAGCTGGCGCGCCGTGCCCGCGCTGCGCGGCTCGGTACTGGCCTTCGGCGATGACACGGCAATGACCCGCACGGCCGAACTCGAGGAGATTCCCGATGGCGCCTGGGCGCTGCGCGGCGAACGCGGGCTGACCTATGCCGACGCTCTGCCCGACGGAAACGAACTGACCGCCGGCAGCTGGTGGGGACCGATGTACGAGGGCGAACCGCTGGTGTCCCTCGACGAGGATTTCGCGCAGGCCGCAGGGCTGGAAATCGGCGATCTGATGACCTTCGGCGTGCTGGGCGTGGAACGCACCGTGCGCGTCGCCAATCTCCGCCGGATTGACTGGGAAAGCCTCGGCTTCAATTACGTCTTCGTGCTGAGCCCCAACGCGCTGCGCGATGCCCCGCACAATCTGGCCGCCACCATCCAGCTGAGCGCGGGAACGCCGACCGGTCCGCT
>Ga0098074_1000163_pt1 | contig 56158 bp, 92 predicted proteins | sample 32_taG_FD_75064 | JGI IMG/M metagenome (GOLD analysis project Ga0098074, IMG submission 75064) | Marine viral communities from the Gulf of Mexico - 32_GoM_OMZ_CsCl metaG | ecosystem: Environmental > Aquatic > Marine > Oceanic | place: Atlantic Ocean: Gulf of Mexico | collected 2015-07-12 | reverse complement strand
TCGATGAGGATGGTAATCCTTTATGTTATAAAACTCAAAACTTTTTAGAACCAGGGTATATTTTTGCGCCCTACATCCCACGAATTGAAGACTCATCAGAATTTAAACCTAAAAGAAGTCTTAAAAGTCGATACGCACAAAGAGTTGTGAATAACAGTTTTTATGGTACGATGGAACAGGATGGAACCGAATAAAAAAATACCTAGTTTTTGTTTTGAATCTCCGTGGTTAAAACCATTTGACCTTGATTTAAATTCTGTAGAGATTACTGCGGGTGAAAGAAGAATCCGAACAATATGGACTCCTGAGTTAGCACAAGATTTAGAAGCTTATCATAATATTGATGCTGAGACTGAATTAACAAGACTTTTAAATGAAGAACTTCACCAACAAACAGAAAATAATATTAGAGCTAATATTATAGCTCAAGATTTGATTTCGATACAACCTGTAGGTGGTCCACCAGGTACATTATTTTATTATAATTTTTCATTTGGTGAAATAGAAAACCCCACTATTTACGGTGATGGTTGTTGGTCTGTGGGTAATACATTTAATAGTTCTATCGGAATTGATATAGACCTAAAATCTCATAAATTTATTTAATCTTTTTTATAGATATTTATTAAGAAGAAAAGTATTTATAAATGAAAATTTCTAGTAAGATAAATCATAAAAATTCTTGGGTGTCAGACCCTTTGAAAGTTTCTTGGGTTTTTGATAAGGTGAAACTTAATGAAGAAACTAATACAACAAAAGATTTTGATTGGATAAATGAAATCTCATCAGAGATACCAAGTTTAGAAGATAGAGATAAAGTTGATTTAAAAGAATTTTTAGAAGACTATGGTTTACTAGAAGATTACGAGAAAGGTTCACTGAAGAAAGTTTTAAAAGAAATAGAAAAAAATTCTGAATCTTGGGAATTCCTCGAAAAGGCTAAAATAATTGAAGAGTATAGTTTTTTCAGTAGAAAAAGTGATGGGCGTTATTTTGCTTTACCTTTGAAGATTCACACAACAGAAGAGGGTATTAGTAAATTCAATGATTGTTTATATGAGGTTTTTCTAAGAAAAAAGACTGAAAAAGTTTTTATGTCAGAAGCTATTAGAGAAAAAATTGTTGAAAGTGATTTCGATTGGGCTTTAGATTTTCGATGGTCTAAAGAAGCACTAGACAACCAATTAGAGAACTGTAAGACTTTAAAAGTAGCTGCTTTTAACAAAAGAAAAAACAGACCATATACCTACGCTGGAAAACCTCACATTATTTGGATAACTAGATGTAAAGAATGGTGGGATGTGTTGAACAATTTAGGTGAAGAGAGATCTTCAACAAGAGAATGGTTCTCACCAGAAAACTATGATGAAGGTCGTTATGGTCTCCTCTGGGGTAGACATGGTTTAGTACCTAACAAATCAAACCTAGAAAACTTCGAGGGAGTCTCAGGTGATTGGGTTGGGTGGTCTGGAAATGTAGGTGCTCATTTAAATGGGGATGATTATACAGGTAGTGAAGTTTGGTTTGTGGTGGACCGAGAAAATAAACCCATCTATAAATTAATACCTAACGCATTACATAATTTCGCAAAAATTTATGAAGAATATTTTGATTTAGACGGTAGAGATTTAACTGAATCTGATGAAAGTAATGATTTTGAATGGTTATCAGATAGTAAAGGATTCCAATTCTTTGACGATTATTTTAAGAGAGAATATTTTTCTGATGATGAATATTTTGATCTACCTTATAATGAAAATGGTATTTTAATTAAAGATGATGAAATAACTTTTTTTATCGATGAGTCGGATGTTAATGATGAATTTAATTTAGATGATGATTGGATAGGTAATGAATTACTTAGTAGAGGGAGTACTAGTTTTGATACGGAGTTTGATAATGATGAATTTAATCACATGGGTAATTATTTAAACAACCAACCCATAATGGAAACTTTAAGTAGAATAATACCAAGAGAGAAAATAAATCAAAAAATAGATAATGGTGAATTTAATTATGTAATAAATTATGTTGAGTGTCCTATGTTTAAAAATTGGTTTGATGATTTTCGTGATGAAATTTTAATTCCATGGGGTTATCAACTATCTGAAAATAGACAAAACCTTTTAGAACAAGAATGGAATGATTTACTCAAAAAGAATAACATAGAAATCTATCATAACCGTAATCTACTTGAGATTACTTTACCTACAAAAGAGTTTTGGTCTTATGTAGCTAACCCCAACCATACAGCATCTGATTTTTTGTTCGATAAATTAAGACCCTTGTTTAATCAGTCATGGTACGAAGCATATTATGATATTTGGGATGATGAGGGACTGGATTCAATAATAGAAGAGATAGGTGAAAAATATAATGAGAAATTAAAAGAAATGATTAACGAGGGTGAATTAGAGGATTGTATCTCTAATATAGAAAAATGGAAATCTAATGGTTTTGAATTTAGACAAAAAAACAATTGGAGCTCAGAAATAGATTATAGTAAACCTTTTATAAAATCAACTAAACACCCAGAAAATGTAGAGTATACCTTACAGTTAGAAGAGGATGGTGAATACGCATTAGTGATATGGGTAGGGGAGTCTGAATCAGGTAGTGCTTGGGACCGAAAGAAAATTACAACCAAAGATGATGTAGAAGAAGGTTTAACACCAGAAGACGTTAAACAACGAATTAAAGAGTTTGAGGGAAAATACAAAAACCTTAAAGCTATTTACGATTACATTGGGAATGGTTAATTTTTTTGAAGAATTTATTGTTTTATCACATTAATTTTATTATCTTTATCTAAAATTTATATTTTGGATAATAAAATAAGAATAACATTAATCTCTGACACACATTCAGACCACGATAAATTAAATCAAAAATTAATTGATGGTGATGTTTTGATTCATGCGGGAGATATCAGTTCTAGAGGAACCCACAAAGAAGTTTCAGAATTTATAACATGGTTTAACTCCATAGATTCTTACAAACAAAAAATTTTTATCGCTGGAAACCACGATTACCTTTTTCAAGATAATCCTAAAGAAGCGGAAGAAATAATCTCCAATAACCCAAATGTAACTTATTTACAAGATAGTCATACCTTTCTAAATACAAATCAAAAAATTAAAGTTTGGGGTACACCTTGGCAACCAGAATTTGGTAGTTGGGCTTTTAATTTAAAAAGAGGGGGAGAAGAAATTAAAAAGAAGTGGGGAGAAATACCAGAAGATACAGACCTATTAATAACACACGGACCACCTTTTGGGAGGTTGGATTGGGTAACTAGGGATTATAAAAACGTTGGTTCAGTCGAGTTATCTAGAAGATTAGAAGTGGTTAAACCAAAAATACATGTTTTTGGACACGTACACGAAGGTTATGGGTATACATTTGATGGTCTTACACACTATATAAATGCATCAATGATTGGGGGTAATCATGTTACATTGAGGAATGAACCGATAAATATTGAATGGGAAGCAAATAAAAACATAATTAATTTTCTATAATACAATAAAAATTACTATATTTGTAATATGAAAACTTTAAGACAAAAACACATTTTTTTATTTATCATGATTTTTAATTTTGGGGTGATGTTATCACAAACCAATACTAGTTACTTGGTTGAAAACTATGTTACCAGTAATCCCCAAAATGTAGAAACTAAAAATTATGTTCAACAATATAATCTTTATGTAGAAAAGTCTGAAAGACAAAGAAATATAGCGACATTGGTGGGTGTTGTTGGTGGTGTTGTGGGTACAATTAGTTATAACTATCTACCACGTAACAGTCAAACAAATCAGACCGTAATAATAGCTTCTTTGGTAACCTCTTGTATATCAACAACTTTTTATATTAGGTCGTCCATCAATAGAAGAAAAGCCTACCGACTCAAAAAAAATACTTATTTATAACTGATATTTATAAATAAAAAATGGAGAATAGAATCGAAATGGTTAAGGAATTAGCCACAGAACTTCATGGTGAACAAAAAAGAAAGTATACTGGTGACCCTTATGTTACCCACACTTTTAGGGTTGCTGATACCGTAAGAAAACATGGTGGTGATGAAAATATGATTCACGCGGCAATACTTCATGATGTTTTAGAAGACACCCCAACTACAGAAATACAATTGTTTAATCTTCTTAGGAGTGGTATCTTAGAACAAAAAGATGCTATCGATGTTGTTAGATTAGTAAAAGAGTTGACAGATATTTTTACAGTAGAAGATTACCCTAATATTAATAGGGGTGGTAGAAAAGAAATGGAGTCTTTTCGATTGGGTATGATTTCTGATAGAGCACAAACAATTAAATATGCTGACCTTTTAGATAACGGTGAGGATATTCTAAGGAATGACCCAAAGTTCGCTAAGATTTATTTAAAAGAAAAAGAAATGATTCTAGACAATATGACTAATGGTGATAAAACACTTTACAAAAAATGTTTAGAATCTTTGAATCTTTAATTATATTTAATTAGAACAAATAAGGCCCCTTCGTCTAGTGGTTAGGACGCTAGGTTTTCATCCTAGAAACAGGAGTTCGATTCTCCTAGGGGCTACTTTGGTCTGGTAGTTCAGTTGGTTAGAATACCTGCCTGTCACGCAGGGGGTCGCGAGTTCGAGTCTCGTCCAGACCGCAAATAAATAGGAAGATTGGCAGAGTGGTCGAATGCACTGGTCTTGAAAACCAGCATACCGAAAGGTATCGAAGGTTCGAATCCTTCATCTTCCGCAAATTAAACCTAACCCATGTTAGGTTTTTTTGTTGGGGTAAACTATTTATTACTGATGAAACTTTTTGAGGTATATGAAGATATTGTTTTTGAAAACTCTTGGTCTGAACTAGAGAGAATATTAGCCTCGAACCTATTCCAAGAAGACGGAGATTCCAAACTAAATCAATTATTAGATGAAGCTAATCTTTTAATATTCAAGGCTTTCGGTATAGACCCAAAACAAAAAGGTGATTATTTTATCTCTGGTTCCGCTAGATTATTTAAACACCCAAGACTATTAAAAGTTTTAAATAAACATGATGAATCTTTTGGTTTAGTTCTGGGTGATTTAGATGTGGTCATACCTAATCAACAAAAATGGGAAACTCTTAATAAAAACTATATGAACGACAACTCTGAATTTATTAAAGAACTTTCACAAAAAACAAATTTATCTCCAAAAGAAATAAAAAACAAATTCATAGAACAAAGGGGTAACATCTCCAAAGGTATTTACCGACCAGGTAATAACGGAATGGAATTAATAGATGATGATATAGAAGCGTTTAAAGTTTGGGACCCTAGTAAGGCTAAAGACGCAAAGGATATGTCTGTTAGAAACCAAAAACAAATCTTAAAAGATGTTGTTAATATTGGTGGTCATTACTATATGAACATTTATGATGTTTTCGATTATAAATCAAAATTAAGTAGGGAAAAAGAAAGAAAGATTGTTGAATTTTTAAATCAGTATTTGTCTGGTAAAGAGTCACCACAAAGAGCTGAAGAATTATTTAACAAAATAGGTGTTGAACTTGGAAAAAAAGAATAATTTTACTATCTTTACAATATGAAAGGAAAAGAGTACTTCCAATGGTTTACAGAAGAGGAGAAATCCAAATGGTCCAAGAACTTTGAAAAAATAGGTTTTGATGACTTTGAAGGGTTTGACGATGTAATGGAGACAAACTTTGGTAGTTATTTTATGTTCACTTTTGGTTGTTTCAGTGTAGATGATTCTAATGAAGGTGGAGAATATTGGACAAACCTTTTTCTAGAATATAAAAAATATGACAATTTGAGGGTTAAACCAAACTTTGGTCCTCTAGGTATTTTAAGAAAACCAAAAATTTTTTAGAAAATAGGTTGTTATATTAAAATATATTTTTTATATTTGTATTAGTTCTTTGAAAATATAACCGTGTGGTGGAATTGGTAGACACGTACACAATCAACTAATTGAGGGTACTTGGTTTTAATGTTTTTCCTCTGAAAAGTCGATTTCAAAAAACATTGTAGTATTAATAATTAAAGATTACTGATGCGCATTAGTTGAAACAAATATTTAATATGATAGTAATGATTAGAAAAATCCATTTAATTTGTTGATTTGTGTATGAACGAAAGTTCGTGGAGGTTCGAGTCCTCCCTCGGTTACTTTAAAGTGGTTTATAACCATCTTTATAAGCTCGGATGGCGGAATAGGTAGACGCGTCAGACTTAAAATCTGATTCCCAGTTTGGGAGTGAGGGTTCAATTCCCTCTCCGAGTACTATTGGACGGGTAGCTCAGCTGGATAGAGCATCTGCCTTCTAAGCAGACGGTCGCAGGTTCGAATCCTGCCCCGTTCACTCTCTAGGTCCTACAAATCAGTTATAAATAACGTGTGACCAAAAACTAACTAATCATTATTGCCAATCAAATTAATTTACTTATATTTGTATTATGAAAAAATTAAAATACATATTTTTCTCATTAATACTAACAAGCCAAGTATTTTCTCAAGAAGATAATGTATCCTATATAACACAAAATAGGGATACTCTTTTCTTGATTGATAATTATTTGGGTAAATTAATTGAGTATTCATGGGAAATAGGACCTAAAGACGTTGAGAAACCAACCATCATATTTAAATCAATGGCTTGGATAGAGAATAAAAATAAACTTAAAATCAGAAAAGATGAATTTATTAGATAACATTGTTGATTATTATCAAGAAGAAGAAATACTAAAAGCCGATGGTTTTGATGAGGCGGTAATAGGTGTAGAAGAAGGTTCAATGAGATTAATTTACTCAGTTGCTAAATGTATTGAGATTTTAATGACTAGAGATGAGATGTCCATGGAAGACGCTTTGGAATATTTCAGTTACAACGTCAGTGGAGCCTACGTTGGTAAAAAAACCCCAATTTGGTGTGAAGATATGTTTTATTTGTGATATTTATATAATAAAAGTTACATGATTTTAAAGAATAGTTTTTCAGAACCAGAAGATGTCATCGATGAAGATGATGAATTAGATATATTTTAATATATTTATAATAAAAGTTGGGGGGATTAGCTCAGCTGGCTAGAGCACCTGCCTTGCACGCAGGGGGTCATCGGTTCGACTCCGATATCCTCCACTTTTTTTTTAATTATTAGTGTTGATAGTATATTTATAGCTGTGATGTTAGATGAATTTATATTAAACACGAAAGAATTAAAATTAATTCGTATTGACTACGATATGTTGGTCGAAGAGGTTAACAATAAATTAGTCTCAAAAATGTCACCCCAAGAACAAATTAATACCTATAATTTAGCATTACTATTACCTAGTAGAAGTTGTGAAGAAGAAGGTGAAACTTATTGGGACCAAATAGTATTAGATGAATTTATATTATCTTATTTAGAACAGATTTTAAATAAACGGAAAATCAAATATACTTTAACCGATATAACCAAACATTATTATAGAAAATCTAAAACTGTTGATAAGAGTTTTATTACTGAGATTGATGAGTTTGTAGATAACCTTTTAACCATAGATGGTGTCTTAGATAGAATAAATTCTGTAGGTCTAGATAAAATTAATTTACTTGAGTTATCTTTTTTAGAAAGGAATTCCAAGAAGATTTGAAAAAAACTGAGTATTTATAATAAAAGCTCATATGAAAGTATTGGTACTAAATATGGACTATAGCCCAATAAACGTAACATCATTACAAAGAGGGTTTAAATTAGTCTTTAAAGGTAAAGCTGAAATAATCAGTCACGAAGAAAAAAAACCAATCACTACAGAGAAAAAAAATTATAAAAGACCCACAGTAATTAGACTTTTAAGATATATTTCCGTACCTTTTAGAAAAGTTAGGTTAAATAGACAAAATGTTTTTAGGAGAGATGATTTTAAATGTGTTTATTGTGACTCAAAAAATAACTTAACACTAGACCACTTAATACCTAAATGTAAAGGGGGTCAAAACACTTGGTCAAATCTAATCACCTCTTGTGGAAAATGTAATATTAAAAAGGGTGACAAAGAGGTGGAAACGTTTTTAGAAGAAAACAATCTAAAGATGAGTCACCAACCATTTAAACCTACGTATTTATATTTCGTAGAAAAAATAAATAATGTTAATTCAGACTGGAAACGGTTTGTTGGTATTGTGAAAAAATAAGTTATGGATTTCGAAAAGGGTAAAGATTATTATTTGGAAAATGGTACGGTTGTATTAACCGAAAGGTATCACAAAAAAAGAGGAACTTGTTGTGGTTCAAGATGTAGACACTGTCCTTATGAACCACTTTATCAGAAGGGTAATAAAAATTTAAAAAAATAAAATATATATAGTTATATGATTTGGGAAGGTTTTGAATGGCAAATAGGTGAAAGATGGGGGATAGTTCACCCCAATAAACCAATATGTTATTACGATAAAGAAGCTGTTAATATAAACAGTGATGGTGAATTAGAATTATACACACATTATAATCCTAGAAAATTCGGAGAAAATACCATTAACACTGGTGTTGGTTTAATAAACTGTAAAGAAAAGTTTGGTTATGGTAGATTCGATATTGATATTAAACTACCTAAAGGTCCTCTTCTTTGGCCAGCCTTTTGGATGTGGTCTTTTGATTCTTGGCCACCAGAGATAGATGTTTTTGAGGCTTACTCAAACAAAAATGGTAGTTATTTTAATTGGGGTGTGGACGCTTTATGGGGTAACTTTTGGAAGGTTAAAAGTAATTTACATCTAGGAGTACAACCAGACAACTACCAATACGGAGCCAAAAATCATTGGTTGGGTTGGGAATGTCCGAGTAAAGATTTCCATAAGTACAGTGTAGAGTGGTTCCCAAACGAAGTTAATATTTATTTCGATGATAAATTAGTTAGAAAAATAAATGACGAAAAAACAATGTCACAATTACGAGATTGTTCGATGAATGTTATTATAAATACACATATAAGACCAGGGTATCCAGACGAAGACCAAGAATTAGTAACAAAGATGGTTTGTAAAAATTTTAGATATTCACAATTATATGTGTTGACATAAAAAGTTTTGTAATTATATTAATAAAAAAAATTATAAATTATGGATTATTTAAATTTTGGAGGAATGGATGATGATTTATTTAGAAGAGATTTCTTAAATTTCTTAAATCAACACCAAAAAAGAATGAATGACTTTATGAAAAGAATGTACAGTAAAGATGAATTAGGTTCTGATGATACATTCAATAAACTTATGTCTAGGTTAAGTGAAGAAGGTTTTAATGTGGAAAATGGTGAGGACGAATATGGTACATGGGAAAAAAGTAACTGGACCTCTCAAGACGGTTCTATTAATTACGATTCTTATTTTAGAGAGTACAACCCTTACAAAGAATTAAAACCACAACCAAAGAACACACAAGAGGTTAGTACTTTGGATTTATTAGAGTCTAAACTAAAGAAGGCTATCATGAAAGAAGATTATGAATCAGCAGCTAAAATTAGAGACCTAATCAAATCTTTAGAAGATAAAAAATAAAGATACTATTTAGTAAATGGAACCTAAGAAAAGAATAAAAAAATTTAGTGAATTTACACAAAGTAACTACCCTAGAGGTATCTTTAATAATGAGGGTGAAGAACCAACGAATCAATTAAGAAGAATCATGGAATTACCAATGGGCGATGTTTTAGGTCTTCTTAAAGTCGATTCAGAAAAACCTCAAACACAGGTTGAAACAATAGATTTACCTATAGGAATGTACTCAGAAGATTTCCCAAGAGGGATAAGAGGAAGAACGGTCTTACAACCAATAAGAATAAGGTTTAGGGATGGTATTAATGTCTCAGAAATAGAGTTACAAAATAGTATATGGGATTGGGTTAATAATAGTATAGTTGGTATTTCTAGTAGGGGTAACAAAAAAAATATTTGTATAAAGACTTTAGACCCTACAGGAGTAGAAATAGAAAGATGGGATTTAAGAGGTTGTTTTCCTACTGATATCGGTTATTATCCCATTGGGGACAACGATGAATGTAGATATTTAGAATTATCTTTACATTATGATTATTACACGGAATACTTTCTTAATGTACCAGATATTTAATTATTGTCGGTAATATAATCACCTCCCCCGCCCAATACAAATTTACAATGGGGTTTTTATTGACAAAAAAAAAGGGACCTTTCGAGGTCCCAATTTTTTTATAGTTCGATTGATTTAACATCTTTGAAGTACTTTTTCACATCATCGTCATCGAATATCTTTAAATTATCCAATAACCCTTGAAGTGTCATAACCTTCCAATCTAATAAACTGTGTAGACTATCTACTTCATCTTGTATCTCATACCCCCATTCATCATAATCCTCCTCAGAAAGAGAATTTAATTTCTTTTCTATAACTTTACGTCTTTTATAAGAAGAATCATTTATTTTGGACAAAGACCACCATATAGAATTTGTATCTATCTCCCCCTTGAGGATTTCATCGATGGTAGTAAAAACTACAGTATTGTATTTGTTATTAATTTCTTTAATAGCGTTTTCTACAAAGTCTCTATATTTTTTTACCTCTTCTATCATACTACAAATATAACTATAACAAATTAATATTACCCTATTTTAGAGGTATTATTTTTAATGTATTCAATAGTTTCCTGCGGTATATCTTCAGAACTTTTTTCTAAAAAGTCATCTAACATACCGGCCTTAGTTTTAATACCGAATAAACTAGTATCTGGTTGTGACTCTAATTTTAGTTTTAACATATTAATAGTTCTATATGAAGAAGGGTCTAATGGGTCTACTTTAATTAATCTATTAATATATGCGTCTGGTGTTGATAAGAATATATAGAAGTTAGTTTCGTTATGTTGGTTTAGTTGGTCTTTTGTCATGGACCATCTTCTAAGTAAAACTTTACTATCTGTGTTATTTATTTTTTTACCATCTAATCTACTCGCTAAATTAAATTTTTGTTCATAAGAAAGGTGGTCAGATAATTTTTTCATTACCTCATAATTATTTAAGATGTGTGGGTTATTAGCCATTAACTCTACCTTTTCACTGTCTGTTAAATTATCTTCCATTTGTTTGTAATCACTAACACTAACCTCACCCTTAGTAAATTTATTTATAAAATCCATTTTTTGTTCTGGAGTTAAATCTACCGATAAAGTTTTAAAGGTATTTGAATCTAATTTCCCTTTACCAATAATCGTATCTATTACTTTTGATTTTTCTTTATCTGAAAGTAAATCACGGAATTTTATATAATCTCGGACATTTGGTTCAGAAATAAATTTTTGTAATTGAGCCCCTAATTTCATCGCTTTATGTTTTGGGTCAAACTCTCTCACTTTATCTAACATTGGTTCAGTAACCCAATTAGGTGGATTATCATGAGGACTATCTTGAGCGTCCCACCAAGTCCACTCATTCTCACCAGCTTGACCATCAAATCTCCATTGTAAAGCGTACTTGTAATCTCTACCTGTCATAGGCATGTCCTTGTTGATAAAGAAATAAAAATTAGAATGTTTACTGTAACTATCAAAATGGGTATTACCACCACCAGCACCACTTGTTGCTGCTATACACCATTTAGAACCAGCTCCGTACTTACAAGAAGCTTGAACTGTAAATGGGGCGTAAACCACAACTTCATTATCTTCATAAACTTTCTTGGCTTGTTTAGCGATTTTCTTTTCTTCTTCTTTTTTCTTAGCTTCCGCAACAGCATTTCTTAAATCAGATACAGACTTATAAGACATAATATCTTTATTTTTAATTCTAACTAATTGGTTGTGGAAATCATTAACAAGCTTAACTATTGAATCGGCGGAAAAAATATCTTCCTCTTTATTTAATAAACCTAAAGCCGTTTTAGTCATCCAAGCTAAATACTTATTATTCCCAGAAGGGTCGGAGTCAGATAATCTATCGATTAGTGGTTTGTGTTCTTCTCCATATTTTTTTATCACATCTTCTTTTCTACCTTCTAATAATATGGTAGATTCTAAAATTTGATTTAAATTAAATTCCATTTTTATTTCTTTTTTTTATAAATATCTTGTTTTCTCTTAAATTTCCTTAAAATTTTGTGAGATTCTTCAGTTAATCTAAAACTTTTATCCCTATTTTCTTTTTTAGGTATAAATCTAAGGTTATCAACAGACCCCACTAAATGTGGTGGTATATTCTCTAAATATGCGTGAGCTATTGAGAGTATGTGGTCTAATTCATAACAAGACGACCTACCCCAACACCTCTTACTGTAGTTTTTGAGTTTTTTTAATGGTTGCATTTCTGTTACCAACCAAACCCTTAAATAATATAATCTTTTTTTCTTATCCCCTATATTATCTAATGATTTTTTTTTAAGTTTAGGCATTATACGATAAATTTCTGATTCAGTTGTTTCATATAATTTAAAACCTTTCTTATTTTTTTTTATTCTCATTTACAATAAACTATTATATATTATAATTATTAAAAAATAAAGATTATGACAAACGAAGAGAAAGGTAGATATTACGACCAATTATTAGAACAACACAGTAGAAAAGCAACTAGAGTATCTGATTTACAAAATAAAATAGATATGACTAAGATGGATAAAGAAGAGATTAAAAAATTAAAGGAAGAAATGGCTGAAATAAAAAGAAAAGCTTTTTCTTTAGGAACACTTTAAATTATGGTAGCTTACGTATTTGATGTAGATGGTACCCTAACACCTAGTAGATTACCCATGGACCAAGAATTCAGTCAATTTTTTACTAATTGGTCGAGAGATAAAAAAGTATTTTTTGTTACAGGTTCAAATAGTGATAAAACTATTGAACAAGTTGGTTTAGATATATGGAAAAACATTACCGCATCATTACAGTCTTGTGGGAATCAAATATTCATAGATGGTAAAGAAGTTTATAAAAACGAGTGGGAACCTAATGAAAAATTAATTAGTTTATTAGAATACTTTTTAATGAGTTCTGACTATAGAAAAAGAACTTCTAACCATATTGAAGAAAGGGTTGGTTTATTAAACTTCTCTGTTGTTGGTAGAGATTGTACACAAGAAGAGAGAGAAAATTATTACGAGTGGGATAAAACAGCTCAAGAAAGGGTCTCCATGGTAAAAGAGATTATGGAGAAGTTTCCAGAACTAGAAGCTTCTGTTGGTGGCCAAATATCCATAGACATCCACCCTAAAGGTGCTAATAAAGGCCAAGCTAAAGATTGGATATTAAATCATTTAGGTAAAGATACAAGTATTTATTTTTACGGTGATAAAACAGAATTTGGTGGGAATGATTATGACCTAGCAAAAGTACTTACAGAAGATAGACATAAAGTCTTTCAAGTAAATGATTGGAAGGAAACTTATAAACTACTAAAAAAATAGACATTATAATAATTTTTTATTATATTTGTAGAAGTTATTTGAAATATGGGGGTAGCTAGGATTTGACTTGTAATAGTTGAGATTCGTGTAAGCATGTCGTGAAATGATACTATCACGTAAATCTGTGTATTGAACTCTTAAATGGAAACATTTTTGAAAACGCTACTGTAGGTCACTTTGTGGCTGAAGGAGCAGCTGTAGTAGCCTAATTAGATTAGGATTAACTACCCATCACAACCGAGACTCCGATATCGGATTTTTGTGGTGTCGATTTTTCGGAAACAGACTTAGTATGGCATAGTAGCCAAGTCGAACTACTATCAATGTCGTTGAGCATTGTTATAAAACTCAAATATTTTGGTGAGTTAGAAAACTTAATCCTAAACATGTAGAAAACGGTTGATGCGTTATAAGGACATGGGTTCGATTCCCATTACCTCCACCAGATTAACCCTCATAGAAATATGGGGGTTTTTATTTATGAAGGATATTTATTAATATGAATCTAAAAACAATCATTAAGTCAGAACTATTATTTGAATCTTTAGAAGATAGGTTAAAATCTGCCTATCGAAAATGGTGTAAAAAGATGAAATTAAAAGACCAAGAAATCCTTGATGACATTGAGAATGCTGATGGTTTTCCAGAAGAACTTGAACAATACAATGGTGATTTTTTGGACTATAATAGTGAGGCATATCAAGAAGCTACAGAGTTATACGATAAAGGAGATTATGAAGGTATACATAATTTGATAGCTGATGACTTATGTAGGGATGTGTGGATTGACAGAGAATTTAAAGATTGGGCTTCATATAGAAACTTAACCAAAAGCTCAGACATATTCCAATATAAAAGTGAGGGAGAACTTAGAAAAGAATTAAGGGACGCAAAAGAAAAATCATTTACCAAAAAGTTAAAGAAAGCCTCAGCGGGTGAAGATTTTGATAAAATTTGGGAGAATGATGATATGTTGATTGTTGTCCCTAAGTCCCACGTTGGAGCTTGTAAATTTGGTCAAGGTACTAAATGGTGTACCGCTAGTAAAACTAACAATTACTTTGATTCTTATTATAAAAAAGGTATCTTATATAGGGTACTACAAAAAAATGATAACTATAAAGAATTATTATCTAACCTTGATAAATTGGATAAACGTGACATTGAAAACCTAAGTAAAGTCTCCATAAATCTAAGAAGAAAAGAAAACTCTATGTCGATGGTGGACAAGGTAGATTATGCTTATGGGGATAAAGTAACTTCAGAGTTTTTAAACTCCTTACCTAGTGAAGCTTATAAAGCCATTAAAAATTACCAAAGTTTAAACGAACAAAATCTAAAAAAAATTATAAGAGAAGAGGTAGAGGATTTTGATTGGTTATCAGATTATGAATTTGATGTTGATAAAGTTAAAGTTGGGGATAAATTCAAAACAGTTAATGGTGATTTTTGGTTTGAAGTAGATAAAATTAAATGGAATGAAACTAGTCCTGAACTTAGTATGGTTTATATAAAAAATCCTAATGAAAGATGGGAGAATGAATTTTATATTAAAGATATAATAAAGGGTCTGAATAGGGGTCAAATTTATGGCTCAAACGGTTTAAAAAAAATTGAAAATAAAGAAATAAAAGAATCTGATGACCTAGATTGGGTTAGAGACACAACAACAATAGAAGTTGGGAAATGTTTTATCGTTTACAACTATGATGGAAGTATAGATGCAATAGTTACCATAAAAGAAATGGAACAAAGAGAATGGAAAGATAACATTTATCAAAAGGGGGGCAAATTTGACCCTGATAATATAACTATTCATTTAGTAGGAGTTACCCAAAAAGATAAAGGAAGAGTAGGGTCCAACTTTAGAATAATTTATAATGACTTGGTAAAATATATAAATGATGGTGTCTTGGCACCCACCAATTGTGAATAAGATGAATATAAGAAGAATCATAAGGGAAGAAATGAACGACTTTGATTGGGTCATGGATACACAATCCAACCACGATATCGCACAAAATATTGTTGATAAAACTAATATGTGGATGGCAGATGATGATTTAAGAGTAAACTTACCTTTTATGACGTATGGTGAAGGTTATTCAGCTAAACAATTATTTAAAACTTTTTCATTACTTAGAGATAAGAACCCCACTATTATGTTTCTTGAATACCTACTTTATAAATATGGGATTGAGAGAACTGACCACATGGCAAATTATAATATCAACCCAAATGCTCAGGACATATGGTTTAGGTATAAAAATTTAATCACAAAAAAAGTTTTAGACAACCTTAAAGATAAACCAATAAATGAATCTAATGATTTTGATTGGTTTAATGATAGGCCACAACCATCAGAAGGTGTTGTAAAACTAGTGATACACCTACCCAATATGATTTTAGAGTATGATGTGGATTTTAAAAATGTAGAACAGTTTTTATCTTTAGTACAAGATTACGCTGTTGAAGCGGTTGAGGGTTATATGATGCCAATCGATAGAATAGGTTTGAATGGTTGGGTGGCCTTAAATAGATACCCCTCAGAGACCCAAGAACTAAAAGACGGTTTAAATAAATTAAAAAAGAAGGTAAACTCTTATTTATGAATCTAAAAAAAATTATAAGGGAGGAATTAATTAAAGAATCTGGGGTAGAAAATTATCTACAATCAATAGCTAGTATAACTTCAGGTAATCAAAAAAAGTATTACCAATGGATTCTAGATAATCTAGAACAAGTTCCTGTTGTTAGTTATCGTTCTAATGAAGAACTAAAAGATAAAATAGATTCTTTTGTTGAAAAAATGAGACGCCGTGGTAGTTTTTGTGAAAAGAAAGGTTGTTTTGATACTGCCTATAATACAGCGATGTATGTCCCTGGAGTTCATTATATAGAAGGTTATGTTCAATCCATGATACCTATTGTTCACGCATGGAATTATCTACCAGAAGAAAATATATATTTTGATTTGATTAATGATATTGCGTGGGAAGAAGAAGACTCTCACTTCAATCAATACTACAAAGTAATTGACTTAGACATGGCCGGTGTTGTAAAGTGGTCTTCTAAAACTGGTTATGGTGGTGGATTTTTAGAAAGTCCTAAATTTGTGGGACACATTTTAAAACAATAAGACAATATTTATAATTGTGAAAATACTAAAAAACATAATAAAAGAGGAGATATCTAAAAATCTAAAAGAGGATAGTGACCTTCAATGGATAAAAGATAGTGACTTTCAATGGATAAAAGATATTGAACCTGATACGGATTTAACACCTGGACAAATTAAAATTAGATACAAAACATTTCCTCTTAAATTTGTGGGACCTTCCATGGTAAATTTTAATGACATTGAGTGGGTAAATGGGAGACTAATGTTACACCTTGAGGGTTGGTTGGATTTTGCCGATTTATTTGTCGACAACGACAGCTCTCAATACGGATATGTAAACAAAATCTTGGCAAGGGCGATTTTGGATCCAGATGATTATTTTGACCACTACCATGGAGATTTTCCTTGGGATGAGGTTTGGGATACTGTGACTGATGATGAAGAACTGTTAAAATATATTAAAGAATATATTAAGGAAAAGGGTTTTATTGGTCAGGAATTAGAGAACGATGAAGACCCAGACCAAGGTGGTTTGAGAGAAGATATGTTATTAGATGATGATCTTTTAGGTGAATTAATTGAAGAAGAATCGATGTTTTATGATTTAAAAAATGAATTAAGGTGGGCTTACTCAAGTGCTTACAGTATAGCAGAACAAGATAATATATGGAAATCCGTTAAAGGGGCAATAACAGATCTTTTTGGTGAAGGAGAATGGGTAGAAGTTGAAAAAAAGAGAAATACCCAAATGTTAGTCTTTGATGTTACTGATAGACTTATGGAATCTGTAGAGGAGGAATTGGAACGATGTCTTGAAGCTTGTGAGAGATATTTTGACCCAGATAACCATGTTTCGGATGAACATAGAAGTGTGGAGGAAGCTTTTGAAGAATATTGTGGGGATTGTGTAGAATACCCTTTCAATGAATGGGGTTCGTTTATTGAGTTTTTTCAAAATTATTTAGAAGAAGAAGGTGATAAATTAAACCCAAGTTTCGATCAATACCCAAGTAGAGACGAAGTAATGCCATATTTTAGGGAAGATATTTATGGTAGGTTTTAATACTACCGGTAGTATACTACCAAAGTATTTGTTTGTTATTTTCTAAAATATGATAACCCATTTTAATTTTAGATTCTATTTGTGGTAAAGAAAAATCTATGACATCATAAACAATTATTAATTCTTTATTGTCTATCCCATCTAAGTTATTACTTTCAAAAAAAATATATTTGTTTCTTAATAAATCTTTGTTAAAACTATTATAATTTTCTTTAAATTTTAATAATTCTTTTTTCATTTCCTCTAGATGTAACAGATGGGGTGATAATTTTTTTAATAAAAAGCTATCCTCCACCAACCTTAAATAAGAAAGGAGTTTATATTGTTTTATTTCAAAGTCTAAAGGTTCTTCAAAATACCAACATAAATCTAGTCTCTTATCCATTTACATTTATTTAATAAATAAATATATTTGATACATCGTTTCCTTGTTTACTAAAACAAGGTGGTGGAGAAGTCAAAAGTTAATTTTAACTGAAGACCCCAAAAAGGCCCAAGTTATTGGGTCTTTTTATTTTTCTAGATATTTATAGTAAAATAAAGAATATGATATTCGGATTCAACATTCAATTATTTGTGACAGTTCTTTTATTTCCGTTTATATATTCCCTAATCATTTTTTTCACATCACCTTACAAATCAGTATCTTATAAGAGGGGTTTATTGTTCTTATTGGCAGGTATCTTCTCAACAGAGGTGGTTCACTTAATTTATTTTTTCATACCTTACTTAGGGGAATCACATTCAGACTTTTTTACATATTTTGGAATTGTGGGTCCAGTTGAAGAGATATCTAAGTTTATAATGTTTTATGGTATGATGAGTTTAACTAAAGACAAGAAAGTTAGTGAACACCCATTTAAATATATGTTTTACTTTGGTATGACTGGTTTGGGTTTTGCTCTTTTAGAAAACATACACTATGTTATGTACTATGGTGAAGAGATACTCTTACCTAGAAGTTTTACTAGTACAATAGCCCATATGATATTCGGTTTACTCTTTGGTTATTATATTGGTTTAGGCTCCATAACCAGAAAAAGTTTCGAGAACCGTTCTATCTTTGGTGTATTGGTTAGAAAAAACAAAAAAATCAAAAAGTTTATTTATTTTCTTACTGGGTATTTATTGGCCTCTTACTACCACGGTATGTATAACTACAACCTAGCCACTTCTGATGAATCAGCTGGAATAATATTAATGATATTACTTGCTTTTGGTTTAATAATTTGTAAACTGTTAGCTGATGATTTAAATAGGAAGTGGTCATTAAGGGAAAAGAAATCAAAAATCGATTAAGGTACTTATTTTATTTCTAACGAAATAATGTCTAAATTTAAAATTACTAGACCAATTTAACCACTGATTATTTATACCGAAGTTAAGAGCCTTTATCTTATCTGAATAATTCGGTGAAGTTAAAAGATTTTCCATTGATTTCTTACTACGTATGGTTCTCATAGTTTCCCTAAAAATTCTATTTCTAAACAAATTGTCTTTAATGAACCTTCTCTTAAAGAAATCAATCAGTTCCATTTGTTTTTCAATATTCTCCACCGATAAAAGTTCAAAACCAATCCCATGTTTATGTAAGTATTTAGTAAATTTGTATAAACGATTCAAATCACTTTTCGATATAAGACCACAATTCAAATAATCTTTAGAATAAGATATAGATTTTAAAATAAAGAATTTAAACCAATATGTAGACTCTATCGGTGACCTATGTGACTCTATGATTTGTTCGTCATTATCTGGTTCAATAAAATCTAATACAGCTTTCGTCACCTCATCACTATGTTTACCCCTAAAGAACAAATCCCAAAAAACAAGTAACTGTGACTTATCATATCTCAAAAGACTTTCTAATGATACCCCCCATAATGATTCTATATCTAACTTAGGTAGTTCTTTTGTTGTGTAATATCTTTTTTCAAAATCACCCTCTTCAGATTTAGGTACAGAAACGAAATTAAAATTTTCTGAAAATAAAGAAATATTATTCTCCACCTTCTCAATCCAAATAGGACCTATTTGGTTTACCCCTCTGAACCTAGAACTATGTTTTAAGAGTAATAATTCCGATTCAAGATTACTCTTTATAGTATCTAATTCCTCAGCTTTTCTTTTCATTCTATAAGCTGTCTGTAATGGGAACTTTAACTCAGTCACCTCTATCCGATTGAACAAAATAAAATCAACAAACTCATCGGTATATATAATTTTATTGTTAATCCTATCTAGACCAGCCATACAACAATTTAAATCAAAATTTTTGATGACTTCTAAATAATATTTCTCTAAAGGCATTATGATACTTAAGTCTCTTCTTAGAACCTTTAGTTTTACTTCATTTATAATCCCATCCCGACTTGTGTCAGTCATACAAATCTCATCCCCAAAATGAGCTAAGAAATGTTGACCGTAATCTTCACCTATACATCTCTCTAAATTACTAGTGATAAAGGAATCTATTAAGTTTCTTTCGTACCTAACATCGTACCACTCACTTACACCAGTGAACTCAAATGAAAAAACATCAATGTCATTTATAATAGGTTTATCGAACCTATCTTTGTTGAACATATAATGTAATGTATTTGCTACAGCTCCTCCAGCAATAAAATCATTTAACGAGACAACATCAAATTGAGTGCCATGGGTATGACACTCATGTTTGATTATATTAAGGACTTCGTTGAAAGTCTCGTTAGATTCTAATCTTCGGATGATTTCTTTTCTATTCATCTTTAGCTTAATTGGTACCTCTTTATCAATTTTTTATCAACCAGATGTACAAGGTTTTTTTCTTTAATCAAACCCCAAGCGTGTTTGACAGCTTTTAGATGGTCGTTAAACCCACCCTCAATCAATTTATTACCGTGAAAAATTGCCGCGGTTGTGGAACCAGCTGATTTTGAAACCTCACCTTTTCTGTTCGTACCAATCTTTGGTTGTGTAATTTCGTGTCTTAATTCGTAGTAACCTAACTTACATACTAGCTTTCCATGTTTTGTAGCTCTAGATTTTGTTGCCATTTTTTATTTATTTTTTATTTATGTGTTACAAATATAATAATTATTTTTTATTAAAAAAAGGGGCTAAACCGATTTTTTATTGAAAAATTTATCTCCTCCTACCTTCACAAATTGGTCCGATACCAGATTTAATTGATTCTGGGGTCGTTAATTTCTTGTGACAAGCTCCACATCTTCCGTGATGATATACTTTTACCGTTGGGTATCTGTCTTGGTTATTGAAAAATTTGTTCAAGAACCATTGGAAAACCTCCACTTTTTGGTCTTGTTGAGAGATGTGGGAATTTCTACTATGTTTGTATTTTTTATCAGAAAAACACGTTCCAATAAAAATATAATGTCCGTATTGACCTAAAGTAGAGACAAACCATACATCCTCTTCTTTGTGTTTTTTAACTTTGAAGGTTACGTGATTGTTTGTTACAGTGTTAGCTACCGTAAACAAAGCGTTTCCAGCAAAGACAAAATCTCTTAATTGTTTTCCTCTAAGTTCACTCTCAGGAATGAATTTGTGTTTCTTTTGTTGGGTGGGGATTTTTATGAAGTCCATTTTTTTGATTTTTGATTCAATACAAATATAGTAAAAAAAAATTAAACTGACAAAATTTTTAGATAAAAAAAATATTTATTTATAATTAATTTATATTTATAGTTGGGTATGTTAAAAACTAAAGTTCAAAAAGGTAATATAGAAAAGGCTTTAAAGTCTTATAAGAGTAAGATTATAAAGACTAGACAAATGAAGTTACTAAATAGTAAAAAAGAATTCGAAAAACCTTCTGTTAAAAAAAGAAGGATGAAACAAATAGGTAAATACAAACAAAAAATAAGAAGGGAGAACGATTAATTCTCCCTTTTTTATTATATATGAAAAACTACTTATTGAATCCTACTCATCCAGACCAACTTATCATTGTTGGTGTTAAAGATATCATTGAATAAAGCGGAGTTAATTTGACCACTCTCAATAAAGTTACTAGGTACCAAACCACTAAAGTCACCACCAATCGTATAGAAACCGTATAAAGTCATTTCAGACATGTTGTTACCGATTATATTGGATAGAGTATAATTAGTAGTTGTACCACCGTTTATGGTGTATTGATTATTAGACACAAAGTGAAGTGTATCATTTGGGTAATTGTTAGAGAACCCATCATAGTATTTAGTTACAACCCACTTAGTCCCAACGATAGCGTTTTCTTCGGTAGACTGAGTAATTAAGCCACCATAGGTATAACCATACAAAGCGTTTGGTTGACAGCTAGTACAAGTTTCTCCTTGTTTTACAAATGTCAATGTAGAAAAGTAGTTGTAGTTTGCTCCATTAGAAGAAGCGTAACCTTCACCCACACGAACAGTTAATATCTCTTCTGTTAATTCTAAAACAATCAAAGAACGAGAACTACCATCTTCTAAACCATTGATAGAAACAATCTCAGTAGTACCATTCATTTCATAAGCGTGTTCACCGTTGAGAGTGAAATTAGAGTTACCGAAATTCCAAGTTGTAATATCTTGTACCAAACTATCAAATAAGACATCACTACCATTTATTGGTTGTAAATTACTAATATTCTGATTCTCACCAAAATGGTCGTAATAAGACTTATCACCGTTGTCCATGTTTTCTAGGTAAATTCTACCATCAGATAAAATCCAATTGTAACCGATTAATTCAGCATTGTTTTCAACGATAACAACATTGTTATCTGGAACTTCTATCACTTCTTTTTCACAAGATACTGATAAAAAAATTAGGGTAATAAGGAAGAATAACTTTTTCATTTTTTAACTATTTTAAAATTTTATAATACAAATATAAGTATTTTATACATATAAAACAAATTTATTGTTGACAATATTCAAAAAATGTGTATTTTTTATAGTAAAAACTAAAAAAAATGATGAAATATAATAGAGGTGAAGAAGTAAAAATAGTAACATACAACCCCCCAATGAAGGCTACTGTAGCAGATTATTATGAACTACCCTTTGAACAAGTACCAATGGATAATATCACTTTGATAAGAAAATACCAAGGAAAAAATGTTCCTATAGTTGAGGTTTTTAATAACGGTAAGTTATTATCTTTTGTTGCTGACGTTGTTAAGAAATCTTAATTTGTTAAAATGTTGATATTAAAGTTATTACTTTTTTATTTATTAAGTCTACCTATCTCTCACTTATTATTGGGTAGAATTATTCATTTAGATTATTTATCTACTGAGAAAAAAATTAATAGGTTAAAGTCTATTTTTTATATCCCACTATTTAATATAGTTGTCTATCTAATTTATTTATTAATAGTAATCGGAAAATTTAAAAGACCTTAGTAATATTTATATAAAAAGATATAAGTATGAAAAAGAAAGTCATAAAACTTAATGAGTCCGATTTAGAATCAATAGTTAAAAAAATATTAAAAGAAGAAGGTGAAGAAAGAAGTTCACGTTATATGTTTTTTTCTAATCTAGAACAGATACATAGACAAGCGGCTATGTTGTTAGAAATGGATGAAAATATGTTAGAACAAATTCTAAACAATGGTCATGATTGGGCACAAGACCACGTAGCTGAGGCAAAAAATAACATGGACCAAGTTTTTGATTTTATTATGAATAAGATTAAAGAACCAGAAGATGTCCACGTTGATGTGGTGGAGGAAAAATGGTCTAAAAAATATAAAAAATCAATCGATTGTAATAACCCCAAAGGTTTCTCTCAAAAGGCACACTGTAAAGGTAAACTAAAAGAAGGATTAGTTAATGAGGAAGGTAAAAATTGTGCCGATACTGAAAAGGGTTGTATTAGAAAAAGAAAATCTGGTTGGGTTATTTTAAATAATAAAAAAGGGGGTGTTTGGCGTAAATGTGACTCCAAAAAACACTGTGAAGAAATATTAGATGCGTTTCACGCTAGTAAGTAATTATGAAAATTAAAGAGATTATATTAGAACAACTAATTCTTGAAGCTAAAAAGAAGAAGAAATCTAAAAAGAAGAAAGAAACTAAAAAAGATGCTTGTTACCACAAAGTTAAGTCTAGATATGATGTTTGGCCTTCAGCTTACGCTTCGGGAGCTTTGGTTAAGTGTAGAAAAGTTGGGGCAGCTAATTGGGGTAACTCAAAGAAAGAATCAGAAGAAATAGAAAAACACAACTTAATCACTGAAAAAAAGAAAGGTAAAAGAAAGTTAACTAAGAAAGCCAGTTCAGAAACTAACTTAGGTGATTGGTTCAAAAGAAAGGGAGCGAAAGGTTCTTCTGGTGGTTGGATTGATTGTAACGCTCCTGATGGTAAAGGTGGTTATAAACCATGTGGTAGACAAAAAGGTGAAAAAAGAGCATACCCAGCTTGTAGACCTACAAAGGAAGCTTGTAAAGATAAAGGTAAAGGTAAGTCTTGGGGTAAGAAAGCTAAAAAAGAATCCATATCAGAAGGTTTACAATATCATATAAACCATAATATACCTTTAATTGAGAATATCTACAGATGGGGTTCAGAAGAATTCTTTAAAATCATCAACGAAACAAGAGAGTTATATAATAAAGGTGAAATAGATTTATGTTTAGTAGATAAAGAACTTATCGAAACCAACATTGGTGAAAAAGTGATGTTCGAGGGTAAAGAAGTATGGTTAGATATTCCAATGGAAAATACTGAGATACTATCTGAAGACGATAAATTTAAAGGTAAGAAGTCTGGTTCACCAACTAGAGATACTTCTGGTGGGAAAGCTTATAAAGTTTATGTTGCTGGTTGTACAAAGAAAACTGACTCAAACCCAAGGGGTATTAAATTAGTTAGATTCGGTTCTGGTGGTTTAAAAGCTAAGTTAAGTAATAAAGAAGCTAAAAAGTCTTACAACGCTAGACACGGTTGTTCTGAAGGTAGACATAATGATAAATGTAAAGCTGGTTATTGGTCTTGTAGACTACCACGCTACGCTAAAAAATTAGGATTATCGGGTGGTGGTACTTGGTGGTAAAATAGAATGTCCTATATGTGATTGGGATTGGAAGGTCGAATCTGATGACGATAGACCCCATCTATGCCATCAATGTGGTTATGATTCTAAACTAGGTGACTTTGATGAAGAAGCCCTCAATCAATGGAAAAAAGAAAATGGTTTGTTGGAAGAGGTACCACAACCAGGTGAATCATCTGGAACACCAGCCAAATTTAAATCCGATTCTAAACCTATAGAAAAATTTTTGTCGGTAAAACAACTATTACAACAAGTAAAAGATATTCCTTATTATAAAGAAGTTCTAGAAGATTTAAAAAATGATGACGATTCTTGGGTGGTAACTAAAAAAGTAAAAGAATATGCTAAACACATGATGGAAAACCCTTCATCGTTAAATGATTTACCCCCTATTATTGTGATAGATGGAAAACTTCAAGATGGAGCTCATAGAATCTCAGCCATTTATTTATTATCTAATTTATTAGACCCTAAAAGTGGGTGGGATAAAAAGAAATTAAAAACACATTTTCACAAAAAAGAGGATGTTGTACCATTCCAAGAACAAAAAGAAGAAAAATATATAGTCAGAACTTTTTCTGAATCAATTGATGACATGGAATTAGTTTGGCACCGAGATAGAGAAGATAGAATAGTTAAAAGTTTGGGTAACACGGATTGGATGATTCAAATGGATAATGAATTACCAAGACCTTTAACAGAAATGATTTACATCCCTAAAAACACATACCATAGAGTTATTAAAGGTACTGGTGATTTAAAGGTGAGAATAAATAAACTATTCACAGAGGAAGAAAAAAAATATAGTACTATATTGATATTTGGACCTCAAGCTGTGGGTAAATCTACAATCACAAAAAAATTGGGTGAAAAACTTGGGATGAAAGTTATTGGGTCTGATGAGGTAATAGACCAAGGTGATTGGTCATCTGAAAAAATATGGAGCAAGGGTTGGAAGATTAGAAAACAAAATGAATATAAAGGCATGATGAAATATTTAAAAAATAATTTGGGTAAACCAGTAATTTTAGATGTTGGTGGCAGTCATGGTGTGTGGGATGGTGATATGTTAAATGAAATATTAAGTTTAGTAAAAAACTATGAAAATAGGTTTTTAATTATCCCCTCAAGTAAAGAAGGTGAAAACATAGAATTTTTAAGAGGTAGATTATTAAAAAGAGAACTGGATGCGATACCATCTAATATTAGATATTGGGAGGCAGTACTTAAAGGTGACGAATCTTTTGGTAAAGATTTTAATTCTTATGATAAGAATGAGTTTACTAAAAGACTAGAAATCGCTAAAAAAGATAAGACAAGGGCAACTGAAATGCTTAAATACAACAAAAATAGGTATAAAGCTTTAAAGAGTGGTGTTGAGTGGATGGAATATGATGATACATCAGATAAAGAATTTGATTGGGATATAAATAAATTGGAAGATTATTCAAAATTTTTTATTGATAATATGAAAAATTCTGGAATTGGTAATCATATTATACACAATAAAGGAAAGTCCGGAGAAGAATTAAGTAATGAAATAATAGAAAAATTAAAATAATTACTATGATAAACGTAAGTAGACAAAAAAGATTGATTATTGAAAGGGCTAACAAAAGAATGTTAGGTGAAGCTGAAATGAGTTGTCCTGAAGCAACAAAAGACAGTGAATTAAATTCAAAGAATAAAAAGAAGATTGCAGAAAACAATCAGTATGGATTACCAACAGAAGAGGCAAAAGAAAAAGGACAAAGTTGTGCTAACTGTGTTGCCTTTGACATCTCAAAAAGAATGAAAGATTGTATGGACAATCAAACTGGTGAGGTGGGTTACTGTTGGATGCATCACTTTATGTGTTCTGGTAAGAAATGGTGTGACACTTGGGTAGAAGGTGAACCTATAACTTCTGATGAGAAGTCTTATAAAAAACAAGAAGGGTAATGTATACTTATAACGCAAAATTAGATAGAGTTATTGATGGTGATACTGTTGATGCTTTAGTTGATTTAGGGTTTGATACATGGAAGAAAGTAAGAATACGCTTTTATGGTATCGATGCTTACGAAAGTAGAACCAAAGACTTAGAAGAAAAAGAAAAAGGTCTTGCTGCTAAACAAAGGGTTATTGATATTTTAAAAGAAAATGATAACAAATTTATATTGAAGTCTCACGGTGTTGGTAAATATGGTAGGTGTTTGGGTGAGATGTTTGTCAAGACTTTAGGTGAAACATCCTTACAAAAAACATTGGTTGTTGAGGGTCACGCTGTAGAATATGATGGAGGTAAAAGATGAGAAATTTAATTAAAAAAATATTGAAGGAAAGTGACTTTGATTGGGCAGGGGGTAATGTACCAGATGTTTATAGGGTTAAACATATGAGTAGTGATACTGTTGAGGGTTATTTCACTGAAGAATCTTTTAAAAGGTGGCTTGACCGTATGAATGAGGATAGATATGGTTATGATAAGGAAATGTATGAACATGAAAGAGAATTTGATTTTGAACTTGTAACAATTAATTGGTGATGAGAAATTTAATTAAAAAAATATTGAAGGAGGGTGTTGGTGGTAATTATTATTATTTAATAACCACTAAAGACGGTAAGTATTACTTAAATGATGGTGATGGTTTTGATACTCTTGATGAACTGTTCCCTTTAGATGGGACACTTGATTATGAAGAATTAGATAGGTTACACAACCCAAGTAGTGGAGCTAATAGACTTTTTACATCAAGTGAAAGAGCTGGAAGTGTGTTAAAAAATCTACCAAAAGCCTATGATGATATTTTGAATAGTCCAGGTTGGTCACAAGACGAGTATTTTCTTCGCCAAAGAAAAGCCCTCATCAATCAAATGGAAGAATTAGGTTACACTTGGGGTGATTTAGAAGTTAGAGAATATTATTTAGGATTAATACCCACAAATACGAATATATGAAAAACTTGATTAGAAATATATTATTAGAGGAGATAGGTAAAGTTGAGTACCAAATAAGAGACATCGGTGGTCCTGTTTATTATAAACGACACAAAGGTGAGAAATGGTCTTTTATTGAAGAAGCAGATTTTTATAAAAACTCTAATAAAAATAATCTAGTTAAGTGGGAAGAAAAAAAACCTAAAAAGGGTCCTAAAGTAAAACAAATTGATGTTCCACAGAAAGATATCGATACTTTAGAATATTTAAAGATATACTACCAAAACTTATCACCTAATGATTATTCAGTGAGTGTGAAAGAGGGTCAAATTATTATTGAGATAAAATGAAAAGTTTAATTAAAAAAATATTAAAAGAGGTGAACACAAAGTCAGAGGTTTACAACATCTTCGAAGAAGAAGAGTTCGACCCATTTGGACATATCACAGACCAAAGTGAAGAGGATTTAGAACTCTCAGAGATGGGTATAGATATGGAAGAAGATTGTGTGTTAGGTTTCTCTAAAAACAATGCTAAATTAGATTGGCCTTATTTTTCATTACCAGCAGGTTATACTTGTCCATTCGCAACTGTTTGTAAAAACTTTCCAGCTAAATGGGAAGGACCCATCAAAGGTGGTGAATTTAAAAAACCTTCTTCTTGGGAAAAGAATGTTAAAGCTGGACCCAAAGCTGAAATGATGTGTTACGCAGCTAGAGCTCAAGGACAATATTCAGGGGCCAATGTACAAGCTTTCAAAAACCTAGATTTAATAAAGAAAATGAAAACCAAGGAAAAGATTGCTGATTTAATAGTTAAATCAATGAAGTACCATGGTTTAGGTGATATCGATGTTTTAAGAATACATGAAGCTGGTGACTTTTTTAGTCAAGAGTATTTTGACGCTTGGGTAGAAGTTGCTAAGAGAATGCCAAAGACACTATTTTACGCGTATACAGTCTCACTACCATATTATATGGCTAGAAAAAATAGTTTACCTAAGAATTTTAAAGTAATTGCTTCAATGGATAAAAATAACGAAGATTTTATTTTAGATAATAATTTAAGATATTCTAGGGTTGTTAATTCAGTTGAGGAAGCCAAAGAGTTAGGTCTACCAATAGACGTTGATGATTCATTAGCGTGGGGTTCTGATGATAACTTTGCTTTAATAATACATGGACAACAACCTAAAGGTTCTGAAGCCGCTCAAGCTTTAAAGAAAAACATAGAATCTGGTTTGTATGATAAGATGAAAAAAATTAAGAAAATGAATATACCTAAAAAGAGTTCTTTAAGAGATAGAATAAAAAAAAGAATTAAGAAACGAAGACTTGACTTATTGGGGTGTAAAGGATGACAAAATGGGTCCTTTAAAAGAAGATGATTTTTCGTGGACTGATGATAGTAACCTTGATGGTGTTATTTTTAAAAGTAAATATAGTCCAGACTTAACCTATATCATTAAAGATGATAATTACTCTACTGTTAGGGTTTATATAAAAGATGGTGAGCATGTTAATAATATTGTAAGGGATTATGTTAACCGAAAATTTAAATCTGGAGATTGGTACGTAATAGATGACAAACCTATCAACGAAGAGGAATCAGAATTTGGTTCAGAAAATGATGAGGTAACTTCATTAAAAGGACATAGAGATTATGATGATTGGGTGTTTGTTCATAGAAATTTAAATAGACCACCCTATTTCTCCATTAAAGCTGGGAAGAGTGGTGGACCAGTTATTGGTTACGACACAGACCTTCATTTAAAAGATGTGTTATTTAAAGTACAAAAAGGTGGTCAAAGTCGTGTTAGAAAAGAAAAAAGAAAAAATGTTCACGCTGGGGTTGTTGGTAAAATAGTTAGTTCAGGTGGTCATTACAACACTGATGATTGGGTGTTGATAACTTATAATCCATATAAACATGACTCTTTTGTTGAATATGAGACAGAAGAACCTATATTTAAAGCGAGTGAAGTTATTTTAAAGAACGAAAGGGAGGTGTGGGCTAAAAAATGACAGAAATAGTATTATTACTATTTTGTTTTATTTTTTTAAGTGTATGTTCATCTCTTGATAATGAAATAAATGAAAATGATGAAGTTTAGTCTATCAAATATAATCAAGTCTACAATACTACTTGAGGGTAGGTTGGAGAATGTGATTAAAAAGTATGCGGATGAGGCCAGCGAGAGTGATTTGGAGGTAATAGAATACCTATCTAAAGAAGACCCATCTGGAAACAACAAATATCTTGATTGGATGACAAAAGTTTATTTAGGCCTCACCAACGAAATGGAGTTAGATGAGGAAATATTAAATACGGTTAAAAAGTTTCATCAGAACATAAGTAGAATACCAAACAAAGATATAAATAGTTACGCCACTATTGCAGATTTAAAAATAGCTGTTGATGAGGCTATGAGAAAAGTCTATACTAAAAAAGCTAAGAAAAATGTCATGAAGATTTTCGAAGATGACGATATTTTAGTCTTAGCTCCTTTAAGTATTGAGGCTTCTTGTAAGTATGGTTCTGGTACTAAGTGGTGTATTGCCTCAACAAATGACCAAATGGTGGGTAACCCACACTTTGCTGATTACATCGAACACTCCAATTTTTATTTTTTAATAAATAAAAATATGACACCAAAAGATAACCCCAGAGATTATAAATACGCTTTACAATTTAAACGTAATAAAGATGTGGGTGCTTTGACTTGGTGGGACGCACAAGATGATCCACATGAAGTAAAACCATCATGGGTTACTAATGAAGTATTAAAAACTATCATATCAAAGAATCCAGAAGTTAGTAAAAAACTACTACAATCAAAAATTAAAGAGTTTCTAGAAGAACCAAGTATTACCAAGTATCGTGAATTTAGAGAATTTTTAACTGACGAACAAAAAAAACGAGTTATAGATGAGTTAATAAAAAAAGGACTTAACACAAGTTTTTTTGATGTTCTTGAAAATGATTTATCTCATCATCAAATGAAGTTGTTGCTGAATAGTTTTACTGGCTTATCACCCATTAAGATTAGAGACTTCCATAAGTTCAAAAAATATCTAAATGAAAAACAACTTTTATCACTTCTAGAAAATAACGTAACTTCTTTACTTGAGGATTCGTCTGTACTTAATTGGATAGATGAAAATTATCCTACAGAGTTTAAAAATAATTTAATGAATAAAGTGGGTGATAAAATTAAAAAATTATCTACAGACCTTACTAGTAAACTGTTGTTTAAAAAGTGGCAAATGTCAGACGAAGAATTAAAAGCGGTTGAGGAAACCTCCTATTATGTCTTTTTATCTTCTGGTGATTGGGATAGTGGTGAAAGAGAAAACTTTATCGACTCTTTAGTCAAGGTAGACAAGTTAGACCCAAACTCACATAGGACATTAAATATGATGAAAATGAGAAAACAATTCCAACCAGCAACTAAAATGTATGGTATTCAAACAACAGCTGGTTTGTTGGATGATTATGTGGGTATGTCTGATGACCAAATAGATGAACCAATATTAAAATCAATAAAAGAAAAAGCGATTGAGCTAAGGTAATGAAAGATTTGATTAAGAAAATATTAAAAGAAGATTTTAATCCTGAAGACTTTGATTGGATTAAAGAGATAGACCCAACAGATTCATTTAAGGAGTGGATAGAATCAACCAGTTTAGTACGAAAAGATGGTGTTGGTGCTAAAACTGAAAGACAATGGTTAGACTACATAGAAAGAACTAGAACTGGGGTTGAAGATTTGACGGATGAAACACATACATTATTAGAATATGTAGAAAATTTAAATAGTTCAGCTGGTTTAGAACACACAGAAGATATGCTTGATGTCATAAAGGATTACATGGGTACCCAAGATGGGGATGTATACGGTTATTATGTAGATATTTGTAGAGATAGCCAACGTTCATTACGAACCTTTTTAAAATACTTTGGGGTATACGGTAAAAAGTATAATCTAACACTAAAAGAGTTACTAGACGTATCACACCAATATTTCGAAAAAAAGGTAGACGATGATATAAAAAAATCAGAGTCAATAAGAGAATATAATGACCGTGAAAAAAGAAGTACCACAGAAATTACAATGGCTTTATTAAATGAGGCAGCAGACCATTTCGCTGAAGGTTTAAGATTGATTGAATCAGCAACTCAATTCGCTTATGATTCAAACAATGAAGATTTGATTAGAGATTTAGAAAAACTAAGAATGTCTATTCAAAGTGGGGGTGATAAAATGTGGGCCGAAAATCCAAACAGTATGAATATTGTTAATAAGATTAATGACATCATTCGAAAATACAGTTAAATGAGAGATAGGATTAGAAAAATATTAAAAGAAGCTACGGGACCTATAAATGGAACCTCTATACCAGATAAATGGGTTGATGGTAACACAAAGGCTTTTTTTGAATCAGATGGTATTAAGTATCGTGTGATATTTCCATGGAACCATGAGAGGAATGGTACAATACGTACACAAATAATTCCTTATAATAATGAAGATTCGGCTGTTTGGGAAAAATTTAAGGATTTAGGTCCTTACGGTCAAGATGCTTACTATGATACCGGCCAAATCTATGAATGGAAAAATGAAATAGGTTCAAAATTATATAATATCTTAAATTCATTTATTGGTAGTAATCATAACTGGAGTGTTATAAAAAGACAAGAGGAGGATGGTATGTTAATTTACGCATCACTAAATGTTTTTGAATTAGTGGAAGATTATTTTCACATGGCTGATGATGGGAACCCTTTTGATAAAATAAAATGAGAAATTTAATTAAAAAAATATTGAGGGAGTCTGATTTTGATTGGGTAGAGAGTGTAAGAACGAACCCATTTTACAATGACTTTGTTGTAGTAAACTTTGATGTTAAATTAACTACTTCCGATGTTGATAGGTTACTTGGTTTAGTAAATAGTGCTGGTATTAGTCTTGATGATTATCCACATGCAGCAAAGAAACTTATTAAATATAGTCCAGGTGGTTACGTTAGAGTTTACAATAATACGATTACAGGAATAAAAGAGTTTGGTTATGGTAGTTCACCAGCCATATTTAATCGTATGTCTACAGGTTTTGATTATGAACAATATAAATTTAGTGAATTATTTGGTGATGGGGGTAATAAGAGTATTAACGAGTCTTACTTCAATTCTAACAAACTTTACAATAAAAGTTATATAGACAGTGTCACAAAAAACGCTGACAGAAATATAAAAAGAATCGTTAAAAACTTAGAGATAATTAATTGTATAGATAAAAATAATAATCCCACACAATGTGTGAAAATTCCAGAAGTGTTATTTATTTACATAAGTGGTAGATATTAAAAATTATGAAAGATTCAATTAAAAAACAAATCATATTAGAAGGTAGGTATGACTCTTTGGTTAGAACAATAACTAAAGACATCTTCAACGAGATTAAAAAATCTGAAGGTGGTGTTGGTGTCACTCATTTAGAACTTCCTTGGGATATAAAGGAAATTCCGGCGTATAATCATGAATCTGGTCTTGTTATAGAAGTGGCTTTAGTAATCAATAGAACTCATGATACCATACTTTACGGTAATAGAGAATTACCTTATTACATAAATACTTACATGTCTGATGATGAGTCTATTGTAATAGAAGTAACTTTAGATGAAACATATGGTAAAGGTTTTTACGAAGAGATATTTTACAAAATCAATGAAGATATCAGACATGAAATAGAACACTTCTTACAGGATATGAGTGTCGGTGATAGGGAAGAAAGAGATAGAGATGATACCTCAGCTTATGAATCTACATTTGAACACCATAAAGACAAGGGTGAGATACCAGCTCTAGTACATGGTTTTTATAGAAGAGCAAAACTAGAAAAGAAACCCATAGATGTTGTTATGATAGACGACATAAAAAAGAATATCCAAGATGGTCTGTTAACTCCATCTGAAGGTGATACACTATTACAATTGTGGATTAATTATTCTATCAAAAATCTACCAAAGGCTCAATATAGAAACGAGGTTAAGAGACGTTTTATTTTCGAAAAGTAATTTTAAGCTTTAATTTATTAAATAAAAATCGTATTATTTGAATAAATAAAATACAATAATTATGCCAAAATCAAGAAATAGAAAAAATCATAAGAAAAAAGTAGAGGCGAGAAGAAAAAGAATGGACGCCAAAAAAAGAACTATGGAAAACCAATTTAGAAGAATGGTGGAACAGAGAATGAATGAAATGAGAAAAAATAACGAAGGAGAAAATACCGAACAAAATGTCTAGTAAAGAAAGTAAAGTTTTAGAGAGTTCGTTGGTCTATGATGGTTATCATAAAATAGAGGAAGTGGAAAGAGAACATGAGGGTGATGTTATTAATGGAGAAGTCATAAAGAAAGGACAAACTGTTTCTGCGGTCATCTACAATACAGAAAAGAAAAAATATATTTTTGTTGAGCAATATAAAGTTGCTGCGGATGGTGTGACTGTTGAGATTATTAATGGTAGTGTGGGTGAAAATGAAAAACCACAACAAACAATAAAAAGGTTGGTAACTGAGTTGACTGGTTATAAAGTAGAAGTAGTTAAAGAAATAACAAACTATTATATGGACACTAATAACTCTGATGAAGTTTGTTCTTTATACTATGTAGAAGTTAATGAAAAAGTTATTGATGACTTAGATTTTAATGGTTATAAACTAGTCGAAGTTGAGAAGTTAGGTCTAGGTGGTAAGTTATTCGTTCAAGACCCAATAAACATGATGAGTTTCAATACCGAAGAAGATAAAAAAATGATACCACCATATCAGAGTATAGATGCTAAATCTTTGATAGCTGTGATGTGGGTTGAGAATAATAACATATTAAAAGAAGTGGCGGAATTAATAACCAACGCTAAAATAAGGAGTTTATGATGGATGAGAAAGTTATAGATGCTTTAAGAACAAAGTACCAATATGATATGAAGAGGGCCGTGTCATTGATTGACACAGAATTAAAAAACCCAGGTTTCAATTCCATTGATAGTGTAGATAAATACGTAGGTGATTTTTATCAAGCCAAAGAAAAGGCTTCTTATCTAGAAGCCATTGTCAAAAATTTAAAAGGAGAAGAATAATGGAAAATACTAAAATATTTTTTAACATAGATACACAACAAGATTTCTTTGATAGAGAGTCTGTTGACATACCAAACGGTGAGTCTGTTTTAGATAATTTAAAATCAGTTAACGATTATCTGAAAACAAATCAAATGAAGACTATTCACACTATTAGATGGTTCAATGAGAACTCAGATTTCTTTTCTGAAATGCCTGACTATGTTAGTAAATTTCCTAAACATTGTGTTAAAGATAGTAAAGGAGCTAGATTCATGAATCAAACAGCACCCACTGGTTATTTCTTAATTAATTGGGAAGGTGGTAATTTAGTTTTTCCAGAAATACATAGAAACTCAAACATCGTGGTAACTAAGAAAACACCAGATTTGTTTGAGGGTAATTCTTTTTCTGAGGCCTTAATAAATAATTTGGGTATTCCTATAATGCAGAGACCATCTTTTTACTTGTATGGGGTATCTGTAGGTAGTACCGCTTTATCTCTATTGAGAAGAGGTTATTCTGTTACAGTAGTTAATGATGCTAACATAAACTTGAACGGACAAGTCTTTAAGAAAGAAGATATAATCAATAGTGCTATAAATCCAGAAACTGGTAAACAAGTTAATGAGGTCTTACCTTTAAATTTTATAACAACAAAAGAGTTAATAGATGGAAGTAAATAGTAAATCAATAGAAAGGTGGGGTTCGATGGGACTCTTAGAAGGTTTACCCATATGGGAAAAAAACGAATTAGCTTTAATCTTAGATAACGCTACAAAAGTAGTGATAGACCAAATAGAGAGAAAATCCTTAAATGATGACTTTTTAGATGTTTACGATACTGTATACATACCTATTTGTAGGAGATTATATAGAAGAGTTGGTCCTAGGTTTGATGTTATTAAAATGATGGATAAATTATTTGAAGAGTTATCCAATAATTTTAAGACATTGAAAGCTGATATTGAATCTGAAAGAAATGAAAAGTTAAGTCAAAAAGACCCAGTAGTAAATTTCTGTATTAATTTTTCTGATTCCTATGAAGATGAAGAAACACTTAAAAGTTTACTATCAACAGAAGACTACGAAAATAAAGTAGATTTAATTTTACAAAGAGTGAGAGATGTTTTATTAAATAATAGAAATGTCCTCAGTTTTAAAAAAAATGATGTTGATTGGGATATAAAGTTATCAGAAGAAGAAAGGTCTATCGCACATGTTAGGTTTTGGAATCAAAAAATGTCTAACACTTTTCTATTACAAGCTTTATCGGATATAAATAAAGGAATATGAGAGAGAAAGCTGAAAAAATAAAAAACTGTATTTTTTTTGATGAAAGAGGTTCCTTTAGTCCATTATCACTCAAGTTACTAGACAAGGTTTGGGTTCAAAGTAATGTTAGTGTTAACCCTAAGAAATGGACACTCAGAGGTCTTCATTTTCAAAAGGGTTGGTACTCACAAGCTAAACTAATAAAAGTTATAAAAGGGGAGATATTGGACTTTGTGGTGGATTTAAGAGACGATACACCATCAAAGGTTGAATTCTTTGAGATGTCAGAGGGTGACGAGATAATTGTACCAAAAGGTTATGCTCATGGGTTTATTACTTTAGAGGATTACACAGTGGTTCAATATTTGGTGGATAATGAGTACAACCCAAGTTCAGAAGGTAACTTAGTGTGGACTGAATTTGACTCTATTTTAGACAAAATAAAAGAGATTTCACCAGAATTTGAGGTTTCTGAGATAACGATTTCAGAAAAAGATTTAATTTAATTTAAAAAAGGGTTGACCATTTAAAATAAATTAAGTAATATTGTTTTATAATTAAAAACAGAGAAGTCTGAGAAAAAGAAAGAAGAGAAACTTTTTAAAATTAATTATCGAATTGAATTAAAAAGTTGAAAACTTAAATATTGAAGAGAGACTTAATGTTTGAAATAGGGGGGTAAAACCCCCATATAAGCGGGTGTAGTTTAACAGTAAAACATTTGACATCCAGTTAGAAGTTGGCGGTGCGAATCCGACCTACCCGCTCAAATAAATAAGACAACAAAGTTGTCAAATATAAGCGGATGTAGTTTAATGGTAAAACGTTTAACATCCAGTTAGAAGTCAGGAGTTCGATTCTCACTCATCCGCTCAAATTTAAAAAAGTTAACTCAACTAAAATGAGAAAAAAACATTTGACTAAAAAATACGCTGAGTTAATATCTTTCCGACTTTTAGCAACCGCAAAACACGAAGACTATAAGTGGTTGGAGGAAGTCCTTTCGGATTTAATCGATAAAGTAAATAAAAAAAATAATTTAAGATGGTGAAAAAAAGAACTTTAAATGAATATCGACAAGTAAAGGATAGTGTCTATAAACAACCTAAAGTCAAACAACACCAAGAAGATGATTCTTCTAACCTTGATGCCTTAATCGAGATGGTTAAAAAGTACCCCAATGATTGGGAACTAGGTCGTAAGGTTAGAGAATTTTATGTTACTAACATAAAAGAGGGAAGGACCCTTAACTAATAATTTTTATTATAACAACAATAAAAAAGAATGAAAATGGATAAAGTAAAAGAAATCGTTAATTCATCATGGTTCAGAGCAGCTTTAGCGGGTGTTGCTGGAGTAGGTTTATTAATTAAAGGTGAAGTACTTTATGCTGGTATCGCTATTGGTATTGGTGTTAGAGAATTCTTACTAGCATTTAAATCTTAGTAAAAATAAAATAAAAGGCTGTATATCTGTACAGCCTTTTTTATGCCCTAATATTTATTAATTAGTATGAGAATTTCTTTTGACTTTGATGATACACTTTCTTTACCAGAAGTTCAGAAAATAGCTAAACGATTTGTGGATGATGGTAATGATGTTTGGGTTACTACTGCTAGAAGCCCCAAAAGTTCTATTATTTATGATAATACAGATGTAGAAGAAGTGTGTCAAAAAATAGGTATACCTTTGGAAAAAATTAGATATACAAACTTAAAACCTAAATACCTTTTTTTAAAGAATTATGACTTACATATCGACAACGACCCTAGAGAAATAATGGGTATAAAATCCAACCTACCTAAAACAAAAGTTTTATCTACATTAGAATTAATTAATAACTATTGATTTATCTTTTTTATTTTATTACATTTTTATAAATGGGATATAAGAAAGAAGAAATAGTTAAAATGAATGACGGTAGGATTGTCAGAATAATAAACCTACCAACTTCTTTTATGGCTAATGGTTCTTACGAAGTAGTTCAATGGGTAGATGGATTAGGTGATATGGGTAAAGTTTTTTGGGTTAAACCAGAAGAGTTAATGTACTCTATCAAAACAGAGATGATTGACGACATCAACCACTACTTTGAAGTTATATGGGATGAAGATGGTTTAAACTTAGTACCTAAAGACTTACTCTCAGTGAATATAAAATCTGATAGAGAAGATTTTAATAGGATAGAATTTAATTGTTCTGAAGGTAGAAAACACAACACCATTAATATTCATATTGGTGATACACCGATTAATGATAAAGATAAAGTGACTGTTAGACCCAAGAAAAAGAAAAAAAGTAAAGTAGAAAAAATTATAAATGTTTTAAAAGAAAAAGAAGATGAAGTATAAAATTCCTGTTGTGATCAAGATGTTCCCCAATTACTATATTGGGGGAGATTATGATATTGTCCATGAAGATTTAGAAAAAGGTGGTTTTATTAATTATGATGGGAAACTTGATGGGGGTTATATAGATTGGCAATTGATTTCTGAAACGGGAGCAGAGAGATATAAAAATCCTTCTACCATGGTTCAAATAATGCGTTTATTTGCTATACAATTAACTAAACAATTGGTTAACGATGAAGCCTATGTAGACCAAATAAGAGACGAACCTAAGTTTCATCTAACTGATGAAGAAAAAGAAAACTTCCAACAAATATATTTAAAGTTACTAGAAGGTTTAAATGAAGCTCTAGATAAAAGTAATAACCAAGTTGTAATAAAAAAGAAACCAAAATTTAATTTTAGTGAAAATGATGAATAAAGAGAAAAAATTATATGAAATAATATCGGACAATGGTTCCTATATCTATTTAGATGAGTTAAACAACGTTATCTATGACGCAGACTTTAAAGTTGTGTTAGGTAAAATAAGTGATGAATTTAGATTCATACCAAAGTCTAGTACAGTCTTAGAACAAGGTTTAACACCACAGATGTTAAGTTTAATTTCTAACTTAATTAAAAAGAAAGCTGGTATTGGTGAAAAAAGAGCCGAACCTATCGAAGTAGAGGATTAATATTTATTTAATCCCCAACATATTTATATAGCATGGGGGTAAGTTCTATAATAAAATCTTTTTTAATAAACGAGGTTGGTGGTATCTCTTTTGAGGTAAGAAAATGGTCTGAAATAATAGAAAAATATGTTTCAGATATATTAAAAAAAGAAAGAGAAAAAAACACGCCAACTTACGATAATTCTCCTTATAATTCTTGGGGTGATGAAATATCTCATCTTGAGAATTATTTTGGTCAAAAAGTAGAAAAAGCTTATCTTTATGGATATGATTTGTCAACATACGCAGATTTTGACCAACCCATAGAAGATTATTTATTTTCAGTAGAAATAGATAATGGTGAAATTTATTTAGATGTAGTTGAAGGTGATGAATCTAAATTAGGAGAGGATGATTACAATAACATTTGGGATATCATTGATGAGTACAGATTTGGTGAAAGTGGTTTATTAGTGGATACTGATAATAATGATGTGAAAGTAGTCTATAAAGACGAAGAAACATACAACACAACCCCAAGATTTTCCTTACCAACGATTAATAAAATAGAAATAGAAGGAAAAGATTTTCCAGAAGCTTATGAAAATTTTAAGGTTGACAAGTGGATTATAAATAACTCAAGTAGAATAGAATATGACCATTGGAAATCTGGTTATAACGAAGAAGGTGAATATGTTGTTTATTTAAACATGCCAATTTATTCTGTTGGTGGTTCAGCATTAGTACATGAAGTTAAACATTCTTTCGATGATTGGAATAGAATGAGTAAGGGAGCCCAACCAATTAGGTCTAGTTGGGAAGTTAAAAATATATATACTCCAGATTTTGAGAAGTTAGTTTTGGGTGGTAGTCACAGTTTTGGTAATGAATTATCTGATATTATAAAAAGTTATTATATGGGGTCTAAATTAGAGACACCAGCTTACTTAGAGAATGAGTACGACTATCCTAAAGTTAAAACTTATAGAAAAGTTGCTAAAAAAATGATGAATTTTAAAGCTTCTGATTATCTAGGTAAGGATGGTAACTTTAGTAAATACTTACAAAAGAGTTGGTCTGATTTAATAGATAAATACGATATACCGTTTTTTAGAAAATTTAAAAATGTTGGGGACTTTTTAAAATATACAGAAAAACATTTTAATAAAAGAGGTAGAGATATTTTAAGACGTATTGATAAGATGCTCTACTTACATGGTAAATTAGATAAAAAATAATTTATCTTTTACCTTTTCTTATATAACTTTTTTTATTACAATTGTGATATGGATAATAGTTATATAATTAAGAAAGTTATGGCTGATGCTAAAGGTGAGAAAAAACATGTCTTACTTTTAAATTCACAAAGTGAAGTTTTAGAAATATCTTCTATGGAGGAAGCTAATAAACTGATTGATATCTTAAACCTTAATTCAGATAGTGGTTGGGTTTATGAAATAATAGAAATTAAGAACAAATAAATTTGACATGCCTTGTGTGGGTGAGCCTTTTTGGGCGAAGAAAAGTGTTGAGAGGTGGGAGCAGTTAAAGTTTAACTTAAAATTTTTAAGAAAAACACAAACTGAAAATGGTGAACTACATTGTGAGTATTGTGGTAAGGAAAATTTGGTGATTTATGATTGGTGTGAAAGACCTAAATTTAGAGATGTGGCTACTGTTGACCACTTTTACCCTAAATCCAAGTACCAAGACTTAAAACAAGAAGAAAAAAATTTAGTTGTTTCATGTTACAGTTGTAACAACAAAAAAAAGGATATGTTGTGGGAAACAGAAAAAATAAAACACCCACTTAATGATGATAAAATAAAAAAATTAAAAGACATTGTTTAAAGCTGTTTTCGAGTTTGAGAATTTTTTACATAGGTTAAAACCTGTCACAGCTATTATATCTTTTCTTTTTCCTCTCACTATTTTAATTACTCTAGGTCCTTTAGATTCTATATCTGCTTCATGGGAAACCTCATTACAACCAATGTTCATTGTAACTAACGCTTTAACTAGTTATTTCTTTTTCGAACTTAAAAAGTGGAGACTACCAGCATTTTTTCTTTTACTATTAACCGCCTTTAATTTTAACGATTATGAAATAGTACACAACATTTCTGCTGTATTATTTTTTATTCTTTGTATAAGAGGACTTTATTTCATAAAAAAATTCAGAATCTATGTCCTTATATACATGTTATCACCTATTATATGGATAATTTCTAACCTTTTTTGGTTTGAAGTTTACGCAATTTCCACTTTATGTCTTTACCATTTGAATTTAATTTATTATATTAGATACAAATTATAAAATATGTACGAAATTAATCAAAAAACAGTAGGTAGTTTAACAATTTCAGAAGCTAAAAAACTTTTAGAACCGATAGCTTTAAGTTATGGGTTAAAGTTAAATAGGTTACGTGATTTCAAATTAGCGAGATTAATTTTAGTTAACTTGTACAATAGAGAATTGTTATAATAATTAATTAAAAATAAAAAAAAAATGAGTATTAAAAAACGTTTTATTGAAATGATTAAAAATGGTTATCCAGAGTTCGACCAAGAAAATGACTCTGTTGAAATTGACTTTGAAGGTGGTGGGGATGACTTTGGTTCCTTCGGTTATGTTTACATTTATCCGAATAGAGAGGGTGATATAGATTTAAGTGAATCTGAAAATAGAGACCTTCTTTTGGATATTATTGATGCTGGTGATGTAAGATACACTTGGATTAACAATGGTACAACTGGTAATATTAAGTATAATGAAGAGGGTACACAAGAATTAGCAGTTTATACTTTAGTTAGTGAAGAATATTACGGTTACGTTGAAGAAGAGGAAGAAGAAGTTGAAAACACAAATGAAGAAGTAAATGGCTAATCCTTTAATTCATTCAAAATCATCAGTAAGAATATGGGGTGGTACGGTAGATGACTACTTACCACTCCACAATAAAATGGATTGTTCTAAAAAATATTTTTCAGATAATAGACATAGAACATTGACACACAATATGTTCTTTATTTTTGAAGTTATGTTACCTATATTTGGTGAGTATATAACTAATTCTGATGGTAAAAGAGTTTCTGTTAAAGATATTTGTGAATACCATATACTAGAAGATTATGGGAAGAAGTTTATACCAAACGTATCTGACTTTTTAAGTGAAATGAGTGTCACCCAATGGATGGCTAATGGTTTGGGTAAACCACCTTCTTCTCAGAAAAGAGTTGTAAATGAATCTGTTAAAGTTAAAAAAAGAGTTTTAATAGATTAGTTTGAAAAGATTAATTAAAAATATTATCTTGTTTTTTATTATTAGAAACATAGGTAAACAAAATAAAAATAGATATGATAGGCTTTAAATATGTCATACTAGTTTTTGTGGTGATGTTTGTTTTTGTGGGTTTGGGAGCTAGAAGCTGGTATAAAAAAAATAACTAATGGGAATAAAGAGTTTGGACCTACACGGAACAAGACACATAGATGTTTTTAGAAAAGTAGATATGTTCATTGGGGAAAGTGTAATAAAAGGTTTCGGTGAAGTGGAAATAATAACTGGTTACAGTCAAGAAATGAAATCTTTAGTCAACACAGTGCTTGATGATTACGGTCTAGAATCGGAAGAAGACTTTTTAAATAAAGGTAAATTAATAATTAAATTAATTTAATAAAAATAGATTATATTTATAATAACAAAAAAAAAGAACACAATGAAAAAAATGTTTAGAAGATTTATTGACTTATTTAGGTCAAAGAAAGAAGAAGTAGTTGAGGTGAAGGTGGTAGAAGTTAAAAAAGAAACCAAACCGAAAGCTAAAAAGGTTGTTAAGAAAACAACTAAAACCAAATCTAAAAAGAAGGTTAACATCACAGCACAGATGAAAAAATCTTTCGTTAAAGACAGAGAGAAAGGTCTAAGTTATAAAGCTATTGGTGAAAAACATGGTATACCAACTAGTACTGTAACCTACCACGTAAAAAATTCCAAGTGAGTAGAAAACTGAGAAAATTAAAAAAAGAATATAGGGAGTCTACATCAAAAGAAATTAGGGAAGCCATATTAGAGAATACGTTATACGGTTTTCTAGGTTCCACCTTAATTGTTTTTATATCTTCTGGTGTAGACATAGCTGTATTAATCAGTTACTTAGTTTATTACTTCTTCTTAGGAAGAGTAGTTAATAGACCTAAGTATGTAACTTCTTTAGGTAAGTTCATATTATTCCCAGTACCCACAGCTTTGGGAGCTTTTATCGGTTACAAGGTTGCTGGATATATTTCACAATTAATTTAATCACAGTATGTCTAAATCACAACACATAGTAGTTATAGCTTGTATTGTTGGTTTAGTGTTTATGTATTTGGAAAAAGAAACAAAAGATGATTTATGGGTTTACTTATTAGTAATACCCATATCACTTATGTTATACGCTAAAAGGGTAAACAAAAGAGAATAAAAAAAGGGACCGAAGTCCCTCTCTTATTAAAAGAAGCTGTGTTTAAACATGGTTTTGTAAGTTGATTCCTCTTCCTCTTTAATTTCTTCGTAAGAGTCAATCTCAGACACTTCGGGGGTATATACCATAGAACCCTTAGAAAGTGTGTAATACTGTCTTATTTTATTGTTTCCTCTTCTGTTCTTACTAAAGGTCAAATAACGTTCACCCACCTCCTCATCAAACTTAACATATAACATACCAGTTGTGTCAAATTCAATAGAAGAATCACCTTTAAATTTACCAGACTTAGTAGATTGTTGTATTACAACAAAAGACGTATAGATATTTTGTTTGTTACCACCTTTCTTATGTTTGAACATGAGGTCTAATACCCATCTAGTACTTTGTTTAACATTTAAATCACTTGTTGAGTTGATACGGCCAGCAATAACCTCCAAACTATCTAACAAAACAACATCCCAACCCTCATTAAGTACCGTTGTCAATGTTTTTTGTGGTTCAGTACAACCAGCTAAGTAAAGTGTGTTCAAGTCTAATAACCCAGGTATCTTTTGTGACAACTCGTAGTTATCAACAACATCTTGTTCACCAGAAATGTATAAGATTCTTTTTTGAGGATTATTTGTTTGTAGTTTGTGCATTGTATCAATAGACCAAGAAGTTTTACCACTACCAGCTCCACCAACAACTACATAAACACAAGAAGGTAATAACCCACCTCTGTGTGATATAAAGTCATCAAGAATAGTATTAGTCTTCAATGGTACAAGAACTTCTTGTGGAATCTTAAGGTCTTTTAACTTAACTATTTTCATCTTTTGTACTGTTTTAAATTGTTATATACAAATATACAAAAAATGTTTCAAATAAAAAAATTTATTGTTGATTTTATTAAGAAAAATATTTATTTTTGGGATAGGATATGAAATCAAAGAAAGACTTAGAAATTTTTAATTTACCAATAATCGTAACTGAAAGAGATTTACAGTTAGAAAAAGATTATCTAGAATACTACAATGACGACTATTGGAAATCCTATTATGAAAAAAATAAGAAAAAAATAAAAAAGAAATGAAAAATACTAGTGCTTTAGGGGTAATGATTATATGTGCAATAGTCATATGTTTTATGAATACCTTACAATTAAATGGTTTACATAAAGATATAAGAAAGTTAGATGATAGACTTAATAACTCACAGATATATGAGTATCCAAAAGCTATTGACCCAGTTACGGGAGCCGATTCATCCTTAATAGAACAATGTAACTTTTTTATTGAAGAGAATGTAAGATTAGAAAATTATGTTATAGAACTTGAACAAGAGAATCAAATTTTAGGTTCAGCTTTAGCAGAAAAAGAAAAATAATGAGTAAACTTTATTTTAGATATGCTACAATGGGTGCTGGTAAATCATTAGATTTATTGAAGACAGCTCACAACTATGAAGAGAGAAACAAAAAAGTATTTCTTTTAACCTCTGACCTAGATAATAGGTATGGTAAGAGAAAAATAGCTTCCAGGTTGGGTATTAGTAAACAAGCTAACACCTTCACCAAAGAAACAAATATCTTTGACATGGTGTTAACCAGCTACAGACCTAAAAAATCACAATATGAAGTTACAGAGGATAAACCAACTTGTGTTTTAATAGATGAGGCACAATTTTTAACTAAAGAACAAGTATGGCAATTAACAGATATTGTAGACCTCTTAAATGTAGTTGTTATTGCTTATGGTTTACGTTCTGATTACCTAGGAGAACCTTTTGAGGGCTCAACCTATCTGATGACTTTAGCTGATAAAATAGAAGAACTAAAAACAATTTGTGAGTTTGGTGATAAAGCTTCAATGAACATGAGGTTATTAGATGGTGAACCAGTTTTTGAGGGTGAACAAGTACAGATTGGTGGTAATGAATCTTATCTCCCTGTTTGTAGAAAATATTTTAAAAAACTAAGAGAAGAAAAAACTTTTATAAAAAATGAGTGAGAAAGAAATTCACAACAAGTGGAAAAAAATATTAAGAGGTATTTCCGTTGAAGACGCTATCAGATGTGAGGGTTATCACGAAGACTTAGAAAATGGTTTTTTAAGTCACGAAGAAGTAAGAGAACTCATCTATCAAATATCCCTCAAATATAGTTAAAAATAAACCTACCCAAAGATTCACATTGTGTGAACATCTAATATTTATTAATTAGAATGGAAAATTTAAAAGAGAGTAGTGATTTCGATTGGGTTGATGAACATCAATTTTTTATACCGATAGACTATCTACTAAACAGAAAAATGTATTGGAGAAATAATAATCTAGCTAGTTTACAAGAAAGGGGTTACACCCTAGATGAAATCACCAGAGACATGATGATTTTAGGTACGGTGAGGTATACAAGTCCATTTATACTCACTTACATAGATAAAGAAAGTAATGAGGGGGATATAACCATAAAAAGTACTAGGGGAAAACAAAAAGATTCTATAGTTAAATATGACATATCAGATATTGAGAATTATGTTAGAATAGGTATATGGGTTGTTGAGGGTGATGATGAATTTTTAAATTTATAAATTGTACAATGAGAAAAGTAGTTATAGTTAGTGGGTATTTTAACCCTATACACAAAGGACATTTAGAACTTTTAAGAAAGGCTAGAGAATTTAGTGATGACTATGTAATAGTGATTGTTAATTCTGATTTACAGAGAAGTTTAAAAGGTTCCAAAGAATTTCAAGACGAGAATGAAAGATTAGAGATAATCAGTTCAATAAAATATGTTGGACATGCTATGATATCCAAAGATAAGGATAAAACACAAATAGAAACCTTAAAACATATTCATAGTAAATATGGTAAAATATGGGAACTTTATTTTGCTAATGGGGGTGACCAAAATAACGACTCTATTCCAGAAACAGAAACTTGTAAAAAGTTGGGGATTAAACTTTTAGATGGTCTGGGTGATAAAATACAATCAAGTAGTTGGTTATTAAAAAAATAAAAGAAAATGGTTTTAACAGATTCGGAAAAAATATTATTAATGGATACCTCTTTAGATAACCTTAAATCTGGTGGCGATGGTATTTTATTAACAGAAAAAGAATATGAATGGATGCTCAATTATCTAATTAACGATGATGAGAGATATGAAGATTGTATCATCTTCAGAGACAATAAAGATAAAATCGTTGGTGAAGTGGGAGATGTGATGTAATAAGATATTTATTATATGATGAACTTTAAAAAAATATTGAGGGAAGAATTAGATGGTGATTTCGATTGGGCTAAAGAAATTACTAATGATTATTGGGATTATTTTGATTCCGTGGAATTTGAAACCCACATTAGTTATAAAGATTTTAAAGATTTTATAAATAACACTTTATTTTCAAAAGAAGTAAAGAATTGGCAGGATTGGGATTCAACTGAGATTAAAGATACTCATAATTATTTGAACTATTTGATTCAGAAAGGTGATTCAGCTTGTGTTACTTTCACCAAGGAAAAAAATTTAATTGTCTCTACTAAAAAATATATTGAGCAGGAAGTTAGTACAGATGTAATTGAAAACCCAAAGATAGTTAAATACACTGACTTAGTTAAAAAATTGGATGAGTCCGTAGATGATTTCGATTGGGTGAAAGATAGTAGGTTAACTTTACAAGATATTTTTGACTCAGCTAAAAGAGGTGAGGCAAGTTTTGAGGTTGGTGACGAGTTTACTTTGATGGGTAATCTTGCTGGTTCTGCTGAGTTTTCTCCTGTGAGGTGGACCAAACCTTTTAAAATCACAATTCAATCCGTTGGTAAAACACTAGAAGACTCTAAATTTAAAATAGCTGTTAAAGAAAAAGAGGCAGTATATAACATGGAGATTACCTTGGACCCCGAAAAATGGCCTGATGGTCATGTATTTAAGGACATTCAATTCGTTCCAGAAGACGAAAATTTACTTGTTATGTCACAAAAAGTTGCGTTCCCAGAAGAAGAATGGATTATTGAAGACTCTAAAGAAAATGACTTAGATTGGATAAAAGATGTTGAACCAAGGTTACCTTTAAAAATTGGGACTTGTTTAACTTTTAAACAGTACGAAGAAGAAGAGGATTGGGTGGAAGATGAATATGGAAACATGGTTGACCACGGTAAGATGGATTGGCATATTATTGGTGAATTTATAGATGAATATAATGATAAAAAACCAACTTTTAAAATGGTGGCTACAGATAGGATGGGTGAGGGTCGTGAACTTTGGATGGAAGTGGAAAAGGTTAAAGAATTATATGATAGGGGTGTTTACCAACCTTGTAAAAAACAAACATACCTAAAAAGAATAATGAAGGAAGAAATAAATGACTTTAATTGGGTTGATTCACAATCTGATAGACCTTTACATAATGTAACATTTAAAGTAAAAGGGTATCCAGAAACCCTTTACACCATTAAAGATAGTGGTCTTCGTTCTTCGGTTAAGATTAAATGGATGACTAATGTTGGTTCCATGATGGATGGGGATTGGTCTGATGGGGTAGAAGAAGAATCAACTTATATGAGAGATGCTGTTAATAAATTTTTTAAAATAGGTGAGTGGATACCAACCGAAGGCTCAATAACAGAATCTTCTGACTTAGATTGGATAAAAGATGTTGAACCAAACCTCTTTATTGAAAATGATATCTTAGTTTTTGATTTACCAGTTAGTAGAGAAGAACTTTATGATTATATCATCATGGCTTTAAAAAGTGAGAAGGTTAATGATGAATTTACCAAGATTTGGATGGAGAGTTTGGAGAAAGATGGTGTGAATGCTAGAGAAATTTCAAAAATGATTGAAAACCAAGAAGATGGTAGGGTTCCTTACTTACACATTCAGTTTGGTAGTGAACTTTATTATGGGTCTTTTGAAGGAAACATCATCCAATCAGTGAAAAATAGAGCCGCAGGTCTTGGTTCTTCTTATGTTTTCTATTCTCAATTAATAGGTAATGAAGAAGAACAGATAAATGAAGATGAGATTGGGGTAGATGTAGAAAAAAAGATAGAACCAAACCAAGATTTTATAGACATCATACACCAAAATTATGGTAACATAGCTGCTATCGCAAGACATTTAGAAATGTCGGAGAAAGGTATTCAAAAAAGAATCAAAAGGATGGGGCTCAAAGATGAGGTAGAGAAAGCTAGAGAAAAAGAAAGGAGTGATTTCAAGAAAACCATATATGATTTTGGTGGTGATATTTCTTTAATGGTGAAACATTATGATAGTAAACCCGATACCATCAGAAATAAAATTAGAAGTTGGGGCTTTACAGATGACCTTAACAAAGCGAAAGAACAACAAGAACTAGAAAAAATAGAAAAATTAAAAAATATTATACAAAAACATGAAGGTGATTATGGTTTAATTGCTCAAGACTTAAATCTTGTTAGAAGAACTGTGGTGGACAATATTAAAAAATTAGGTTTAAGAGATTTTCTTGAGAAAGTTGTTAGAGAGAAGAATATAAAAGAGTTAAAAGATATTATAAATAAGTTTGACGGTGATGTTCGTTCTATCACTAATTTTATGAATATAGAGAAACGTACTTTAATTGATAAAATTAGAAAATATGGTTTAGAATCTTTAATTGTTTCAGAAAAAGATACTTACGAAGATAAATTTACTGAGTTGGGGTTTGAAAAGATAGATAAAGGTGGTAAAGAATCTATAATACATGACCTACCCCAGAAAAGCTACAGTCTAGTCGATGAAATAAAAAAACCCAACACTAATTATGAAAAAATAGCGAAAATAATCATTACCAATATTACTAACTACATAGAAAAGGCTAAAGACATCATAAAGTTTGATTTAGTCGCTTCTAAAGATTTAAAAAATGTGGAAGGTAATGTTGTGATTCCTGCTGGTGGTAAGGTTGAGGTTAAAGATATAGTAACTAGTGACCACTATTTTTCAGAGTTTTTAGCTTCAGCAGTTAAAAAAAGTGAGTTTAATGTTGTTAATACAGACTATGAAAAAATATATAGTAACGTCATTGAAAAAATACATTCTTGGTTGAGTAAAGAAGAAAGTGGTATAAAAATTAAAAATAAAATTATAGAATTATTATTAAAAGATTTAAAGGGTATTATTATTGGTAAAAACATTTATGTACCACATGAAGGGGATAATATAGAATTCTATCTATCTAATATTGGGCGTAATAATCCAGAAAAACATTTAAGGATTGCTGTTAGATATAACATTAATTTAGGTAATTATAAGAACTTTTATAGAATAGGTGACGGTCTTTGGGAAATAGAACCGAGTGTTAAATCAGAAAAAGGTGTTTTATATCCGTTAACGGATAAAGAACTAATAAAACCTAAAGAAAAACAAATCTATGAGTCAAAAACCATCAAATATTCGGATTTTAATAAAAAAATAAATAATGAGTGGAGAAACAGACAAAAGACCTTGGGGTAAATACGAAGTTTTACTAGACCACGAACTCACTAAGGTAAAAATAATAACAGTAAAACCACAAGGTAAGTTATCTTATCAGTATCACCATAAAAGAAGGGAACAATGGACTGTGGTTTCTGGAATACTAACCGTTGTTTTAGATGGTGAAGAAATAACTTTAGGTGTTGGTGAGTCGATACATATACCGTTAGGGGCTAAACATAGAGCTTGGAATAAAACAGATGAAGTAGTTGAATTTATAGAAGTACAAACTGGTACTTACTTTGGTGAGGATGATATTGTGAGAATAGAAGATGATTACGGTAGAGAATGATATTTATCTAGAGATGAAAGATGAAAAATTAAATATAAAATTATCAGAATCAAATGAATGGGGTTGGGCTAAAGAAACCAAATTAAACCCATTGGAGTCAGAATATTACATCATAGATAATAGAAGTCATAGACCACATTTGGATTTCAGACATGAAAATGATTGGCTATTGATGCGTATCATTGATAGGTACCCAAATGGTGATGTGAAATATAAGGTAATAGAGTCTAACGTAGACCCAGAAAGTAATTGGGATATCGGATATTGGTGTGCTGAGAGTACTGTTTCAGGAGAATGGCTCAAAAACCTTTTAGGGTTGGATAGTAATTTAGACTCAAAAAATAAATTTGAACCTTATTGGATACCCCATGATGGTGATACTAGTAATTTACCTAAAAGTGAAAAATATGTAAATTGTGAGGAGTTGAATAAACCAAAAAATATATCAGAGGGTGACGAATTAGATTGGATTAAAAACACAGAAGTAGACACAATAAAAGTCGGTGCTATTTTTAAGGATATAGAAGACGAGAGATTGGTAATAACAAACATCGACCCAGAAAGTTCATCAATGACGATAAAATCATTAGACTTTACAGGTGAAGGTGAGGACTACACACTTAAGAAGAATTGGGAAATAGAGGAGTGGTTAGACTTAATACATTCTGGTGATGTTAGATGGGTTGGAAGTGAAGAAATGAACGAGTCAGATGCCTTTGATTGGGTTAGGGAGGTTCCTAGTAATCTTCCGAAAGATAGATCTTGGGTATTGGTAAATGATGTAGACCCTGAGAGTGAAGAGGTGAGTAAGGCTATGCAAAAGTTTTTACTTTGGGAACAAGGGTTTAAATGGATTTCTGGAAGTAGTGACCTTTTCAATAAACCATTTTTAGCATTAGAACTTCATAAAAGGGATGGAGTTGACAGGTATGGTATTGGTTATCATGCTAATGTTGGTGAATATTATCGTAATGCTAGTTCTGAAGAGAAAGAACAAGAATATGAGAAAAGGTTACGTAAGTTTAGAGAAGAGCATGGGGATGACGTTTATTTTTGGAGTGATATAAGAGGTGGTCAAATAAATGAATCTAATGAATTTGATTGGATAAAGACAACACCCACTGTTAAGATTGGTGGTAAAAATGATTACCCAATAGAAGATGTCCCTTTAGGTACCAAAGTAATAACACCTTACGGTGAAGTTTTCACTATAGAGGATATTGCTGACGGACACCAAGATTTTCAACATGTTTGGGGTAGAGACTTAAAACCAGCTTGGTTGGGACCTAAAAATGATATTGATAATAGAAATTGGTATAACGCATTGTTTTTAAGAAAGGTTAGTGATTCTATTAATGAATCAAAGGAATTTGATTGGGTTGAATCAGCATTGGACAAACAGATTGATTTTATTCCTGGTGATGAGATAAAAGTAATTAACGTGGGTAGAGAAGACGCTTTCATTAGATATTTGGGTGTTTATGGGAGACCCTATAGATTTGGTGCGTTTGGTCCTAATATCACTGGGGTGGTGGTTGAGGATAGTGGGGTCCAAAGTAGTGGTAATTTTATTTTAGAGGTTAAAAGAATGTATAATGGAGAAAAAGAATTCGATAGAATATGGTTTCCTTACCCAGAAGAACTAAATCGTTTAAAGAGCCGTAGTGGAGACTACTACAAAGACTTAGATATCCAATACGAGTATCTAGGTAACAAATCTATTAAAGAGGTAAAACAGATGTATTATAAACCTTTATATGGTAAAACGTCAAACGGTGATTTTCAGAAAGAAGAAGATGGGACTTATAAAGTTTGGTGGATTGAACCCACGAATAATGGTAAATCATTATTAGGTGAGAACACTAAACATTCACTTTGTACTTATTCCAAAGGTGAAAAAATACTTCACCCAATTAAAGACGACACCCATTTAAAAAACATTTTAAATGGAAAACAACTAGTTCAACAAAAACACCTCAAAGACATCAAATAAGTTCTTTTATTTGGTAATTCATTATTCTTTTCTTATATTTGTAATATGAATAGAGAAGAAATAGATAGAATTATAGAGATGGCGTGGGAAGATAGAACACCCTTCGAAGCTATTGAATTTCAGTTTGGTATGAAAGAAAACGAGGTTAGAAAATTAATGAGAACTCAGTTGAAGGAGTCTTCATTTAAGTTATGGAGAGAAAGAGTTAAAGGTAGAAAAACCAAACATTCACAGACAAGTGACTCAAAAAGGTTTAAATCAAAAAATCAAAAATAAAACAACTATGGTTTTTAAAATAATTTTGTTAGGATGGGCATTGATGACTCTATTACTCTTAACGTGGATTGTTAAATACAATAGAAATCAAGAATGATTTGTAAAGGGTGTAGTAATAAAATTCCACAAGGTAGAATAGATTTAGGTTATTCTGTTTGTGTAGAATGTTCCGATGTAAAAAGATACGGTTGTGTGGATGTGGTAGAACACAAAACAGGAAACACAATCCAAGTCTTATCTAGAGAAGATGCGGAACAAGCTAATAAACTAACCCAAAGAACTGGTTTCGGTACTCTTCGTTCTTTAAGGTCTGGAAAGACCCAAAAAGATAAGAAAAGTTTTGGTAAATGTTGTTCAAATGCATTTGTTGGAAATGAAAAAAGTTTTGAACAAGTGGGTGAACAGTGTATGCTTTGGGTTGAACTTGAAGAATGGGAAAAGATACCAAAGACACTTCAGAAGGCAGTAGATACACTAATGATATCAAAAAACCAATGGAATAGACTTACTAGAATATTTAAAGAGTTTATACCTAAAGAAGAAGAGATTAAAGAAAAAGTCGTAGAAAAAGTGGGTGAAGAAATTCATCACACTTTTAGGAATTGGAAAAACTCAAAAATATATAGATAAAAATGAAAAGAAGAATACTTTTAGCGGTTTTAGCACTAATTTCATCAGCTAGTGTAGTATTTTTATTGAATCGTTTGGCTATTTGGTTGACAGAATAATTCTATTCTAAGGCTTGTCAAGTTTAAAATGATTTATTATATTTTAAATAAAAAAAAATGAAAAAAATTAAGTTAATCTTAGTCTTGTTTGGGTTACTCAGTTTCTCAACAGTGATGTCACAAACAAATGAACTTGTGGTCCACGTTTGTGGTATACTAACCTATCAAGATGGGAGGTTAGAAGAGAGTAGTCCAGCTGACTTTTGGTTAACCATGAAACCCCTTCAAATAAGCATCCCCCAAATTAATTTTGAAATACTAATAGTCAATTCAAGATATGAAGACCAACCAATGGAGAAGGGTGGTACTGTATCAGAGTACGAAGCTATTCTTGTTGATGACGAAAATCAAAAGTACGCAGTCTTATTGACTATGATGCATTACAAAGATAAAAGTTTTATTGGTGTTGATTGGTTGAATGGTGTTGTGATTTATTATATTGTAGACAAATTTTATTAAAATGAAAAAATATATTGTAGTAGAAAGAAACAGAAACTGGGAAGCCTTTGATTTCATTAATGAGAGTACAATTAATTTAGGTGACATTTGGCATACCCATTGTCCATATAAATTAGATGATGATAAAAAAGAAGACTTAAAACCACGAATCTTCAATAAAAGAAGTGAGGCAGTTAGATACAAAGATGCTCAACAATCATCCGCAAATAATGATTGGTTGGAGAATGGTCATATACATAAGATATACGGACAATCAAAACCAAAATGGAAGGTGGAAGAATATAGTGGTGATTTATTTAGATAGATGGATAAAGAATTTGTAATGATTGTGGAAGGGAAGAAAGTTTATGTGGGTGATAGACTTTTTTTTACCGATATCGAAGGTTATCAACACGAAAGAGAAGTTCTTAAAATTAACCAAGATATAATTCTTAAAAACCCAAAATGGGTAGAAAGATGGTCTTGGGTTGAAAAAGATTGATTCAATATAGTCCCCATACATGTATGGGGTTTTTTATACACATAAGATATTTATTGTTATGGACCTAAATAAACTCATAAGGGAAGAAATTAAATCCATGGATTTCGATTGGGTGAAAGATGTTACCCCTAGAGTACTTTTGAGTGAACTTTGGGAAAAAGAAGGTTATATTGAAGAAGGGGATATTTTAATTTTGTCTGGTTATTTAGCTGATTCAATGGGTGACGAAAGTATGCTTATTGATGAATTTAAAATAGAGGTTGTTCAAAGAAGACCCAAATTAGACCACAGTTCTTTTAAACCACTTGATGAAATATCTATACGTCATCTTAATTATGGTGGTGATATTGAAACTATTAGTTTTGCTCCGATTGATGGTTATTTAGAAGTTTTAAAAATTATTAAACCAGAAAAAGATTTACAAGAATCTAATGAATTTGATTGGATTAAAAAAATAGAACCAATCAAATTTTATGATTTGGTGGGTTATTATTTTACTTATAAAGGTCCCACAAAATACCATATCACAGGTATTGTGAAAGATAGTATAAATGAAAAATTAGATGCTGTTAAGTTTGAGGCTGTTGACCCTCGTACTGGAAAGAAAATTGTTAACATGAGGGAAGGAAGAGACTTCGTGAGTTTCATTAAAGATAGGGTTTGGGTTTTGTATGAACCTAATGGTCAAATGGTAGACCCAAGAAACCTACTTTACCCAAGTGGTTCTTTTGGTAGAGGTGAAATTAAGGAAAACAAAGATTCCGATTTTCAATGGCTTAAAAACGTTAAACCAATTCCTAATAGTATTGAAAAATTCATGAAATCACCTAAAAGGGGTTCTTATAAAATATGGTTGGGTGATATACCAAAAGAACAACAATTAGCCATTTTAGATTACATCACAAAGAAGGCGAATGAACTCGGTATAGGACATGCCGATGACTTTTTAATAAGACCAAGATTTAGAGAAAAAATTAGTGAGGGTAACTATATTTTACAAGCATTGTTTTTCAAAATCTACTTTCTAAAGGGAATAAAAAAAATGGCGGTAACCCAAATGGGGTATACGGGTCTAGGAGGAGATGTTGAAAAGGAAAATTCTACTGATTACAATTTAAATTACTATAAAAACAAAGACTCGAAAGAACTTTAAAAAATATAAATTTGTTATTTTACTATTTTTTTCTTATCTTTACAAAAAAAAATAAAGATGACTAAAAAAGAAAGGCTAAAAAGAGATGAAGAAATAAAAAATTTATTTCATCATACTGACTTGACGTATACCGAAATAGGTAAGGTTTATGGTGTAACAAAACAATGTATAAACCAGATAGCTAAAAGAATGGGTATTTCTAGGTGGGAAGAATCTAGAAAAAGAAATGAAGTAATTCTTGATTTACGTAAAAAACGTAAACAAAAACTTCATGAAAGAAACCAACTTATCCTTAAGGAATATAAAACTAAAACAGCAAAACAACTCATTAAGGACAATGGTTATGAACTTAAACCAGAAACAATATATCACATAAATAGTAATTCCACTAAATTTAGAAAAATACCAAGGTAACAGTGAAAAAGTTAAAAAGAAAACCAGGTGATAAAGTGATTCTCAATGAAAAATGGGGAAAAGATAGTGGAAAGGAAGCTATCATTAGTCATATAACGAAAGATGAGTTCGGGAGGGAATGGTATAGGTTAAGATGTAACGGTGTGTTAGACCCCTACAATTGGATTGATAAAGATTTTAAAGATGAATAAAAAATTAAAAAGAAAATTAAACGGTAAATCGGTCTCTAACAAAAAAAGAACAGAAGACAAAACCGATACTAACACTAATGTTTTACTAGAGAGTGACACACATTGTTATTATAGCGGGTTACCTTCTCCAGCTGCTTACATAAACCAAAACAAAGAAGATGAGTAAAGAAGAAATATGGGATCAAGTAGGTGTATTGGTTTGGTTGATTATTGTATTCGGTATACCCATTATATTATCATTAGTATTATAAACCAAAACAAAG